>Ga0111538_10000114_pt1 | contig 89024 bp, 76 predicted proteins | sample SoiMethybrSBSTD1_FD_79669 | JGI IMG/M metagenome (GOLD analysis project Ga0111538, IMG submission 79669) | Bulk soil microbial communities from a Populus tree surrounding site in Tennessee, USA - Soil MetaG P. TD hybrid SBSTD1 (version 2)... | ecosystem: Environmental > Terrestrial > Soil >...
GCATGAACGTGAGGAACGCTCCGAAGGTCGCGGTGAGCGAGAACGACGTGGAGAGGAGTTTCGTGAACTCGTACGCGAGCCGGTCGTATCGCGAATCCTTGGTCTTGTAGCCGATCACCTCGATGATGAACGCGAAGAGCGGAACGGCAAGGACGAAGGCCGCGAACAGGAGGTGCAGCTGCGCCACGGCCCAGATGGCCACTCGGCTCCCGACGATGGGGAAAGTTCGGTACTCGGCTTCGGCGTACGGCGTAGCCTTGGCAGTCGCTTCCGCGGCTGCGGTCTCGGCGGCCAGTCCCTCCACGCGCGGTGTCGTGTCGACGATCGCGGCAGGAGCCCGGTAAGGCTCCTTGTACTCACGGTTCGTGAGGTACGTCGCGATCATCACGACGCTGGCAAACATCACCAGGCCAGTGAAGGGACCGACTACGAACAGCAGTCTGCGCTTCAGGACGCCGTTCATCACGCCGTTGGACACTGTATCTCCCTCACTTGCCGCCCGCGGGCTTGTCCGCCGGCTTGTCCACCGCTGGAGCAGGGGCGGGCGCTGGAGCAGGGGCAGGCGCGGCCGCCACGCGTGCCGCCTGCCTGCGCTCGAGATCTCGAACGTAGGCGATAATGGCCCACCTGTCCGAAGGGGGGATCGGCCAGCGGTACGCGGGCATCAGTCCCATCCCGTTCGTGACGATGTCGAACATCTGGCCGTCCGGGTACTTCAGGATCTTTTCCTGGTGGAAGCTGGCGGTGGGGACGTTGCCTCGCTGGAACAGGATCCCCTTGCCTTCGCCCCGAGCATCGTGGCAAGGCTGGCAATAGATCACATACCTCTGGCGGCCGCGCTCAAGAAGCGTCTCGTCCACGGTCACGGGGATCGCCGCGACGAACTGCCCGTCGGCTCCCTTTCCTGTGAAGAACGCCGCGTCCTCCTTCAGCCCGCCGATCGGGATCGTTCCGGGAACCGGCTCGCGCATGGACGCGCCGTTGAAAAAGAAACTACTGGCCGTCTGCGTGAGGACCTTCGGCTGGTCGTCCATGCTCGGGTTGAGGTGGATGGGAGGACGGCTCGACGTGCAGCCGCGCGCGCAGCCAGCCGTGAAAAGAGAGGTGAACGCGAGCGCGCCGAGTACGCGTCTACCGACGCTAAAGCTCCGGCGGACAAGCCGTGTGCGTGCGGTCATGCGGCACCCTCGCCCTCGAGGTCCGGATTCGGGTTGCGCACCTTGCTCAGATAGGTCGTCCTGGGCTTGGTGTTCAGCTCCTCGAGCAGCGCGTAGTTGCGCGGGTCGGCCTTCGCCTTCGCGACCCGACTGGAACTATCGCGGATATCGCCAAACTCGATGGCCGCGGCGGGGCAGGCCTGCTGGCAGGCCGTCTTGACGTCGCCGTCACGAAGCTCGCGCCCCGCGAGCTTCGCATCGATCTTCGACCGATTGATCCTCTGCGTGCAGTACGAGCACTTCTCCATCACACCCCGCGCGCGCACGGTGACGTCGGGGTTCATGGCGAGCTTCAGAACGTTGGGGGTGTCCTTGGTGAAGTTGAAGAAATTGAAGTGACGCACCTTGTAGGGACAGTTGTTCGAGCAGTAGCGAGTCCCGATGCACCGGTTGTAGACCATCACGTTGAGGCCTTCCGCGTCGTGAACGGTCGCGGCCACGGGACAGACCTGCTCGCACGGGGCATCCTCGCACTGCATGCAGGGAATCGGTTGGAACACGACCTCCGCGTTGCCGGAGGGCTCGCCGGAGAAGTACCGATCGACGCGGATCCAATGCATCTCGCGTGCTTTCGCAACCTGGACCTTGCCGACAACCGGCACGTTGTTCTCGCTCTGGCAGGCGACCATGCACGCGTTGCAGCCGATGCAGGTATTCAGGTCGATCGTCATCCCCCACTGATGGCCCTTGTCGTAGGTGTGCTCCTTCCAGAGTGAGAAGTGTTCCGGTTCCGCCTCGAAGACGCCGAGCGCGCCAGGATGGGCTTCCTCCTTTTTCGGTGATCGGAGTTCCTCCACCGTGGACTCGCGGACGAGGGGACGGCCCTCCATGCTGCCGTGGTCCTGCGTCGCCGAGAGCGGGTACCTGCTTCCGAGCTTGGTGACTTTGACGCCACTGTCGAATCCGGGTGCCTTGGACGCTCGGATCTTGAACGTGTCGAAACCCACCTCAGATCCAACTCGTCCCGCGCGCTTGCGGCCGTAGCCAAGGGTGAGGGCCAGCACGCCGTCAGCCATGCCGGGCAGGATCCAGACAGGGAGCTCGAGCGAGCGGCCCGCATACTCGAGACGGACCATGTCCCCGTTCGCAAGACCCAGCCTCTCGGCGTTCTTCGGGCTCACGAGCGCGGGGTTGTCCCACGTGAGCTTGGTCAGGGGATCGGGAAGCTCCTGCAACCACCCGTCGTTGGCGAACCGGCCGTCGTGAAGTGCCGGCGACGGGACGAACACGATCTCCAAACCACTAGCAGATCCCGCCGCGCGTTCGAGCTCGGCAAACGCCGCGGCCGCCCCTCTGACATCGGGAACGACTTCAGTGAGCTCGCTGCCGGCAAGCAGCCCATCATGTAAGGCGCGGTTCCACTTCTTTTCGAAGTCGGCCTCTCCCAGAATCGGCTTCCAGGTGTCGCGCACGATGTCGTAGGCAGGACGCTCTTTGTCGCCGGCCTTGTCGCCGGCCTTGTCCGCCATCTGCCCGGCCATCAGCCCCAACACTTCAATTGGAGTTCGTCCGCCGAACAACGGAAGGATCAGCGGCTGCACGATGCTGAGCGTGCCTCCCACGGCGCGCGCGTCTCCCCATGACTCGAGGTAGTGCGCGAGGGGAATATGCCACTCCGCGCTGGATGAAGTTTCGTCGACCGAGTGCCCGAGCGCGATGGTGTGAGGAACCTTCTTGATCGCCGACGCGAAGTCGAGATCGGCGGGTGCATCGAACACCGGATTCCCGCCCAGGATGACGAGTGTCTGGACAGCGCCTCCCTGCATCGCCGACACGAGTGACGTCAACGAGCTCACGCTCGGAAGCGCCGCGTCCTTCGTCTCGTAATAGCTGACCGTCTTGCCGGTGTTCCCGAGATGCGCGTTCAGCGCGCACACTCCAGCGTGGACACCCGCCGGCTGGCGCTCTCCGGCGACGATCAACCCCTTGCCGCGGTTCGCCAGGAGGTCCTTCGCAACAGCGTCGATCCAGCGAGGGTCAACACCGGGGACATCTCCTCCCGCCTGGCTGGATGCCCCGGGCGCACCGAGGCGCGCGGCGAGCGCCGCTAGAAACGCGGCGATCTGCCGGCTGTCGAGGCGAAGTCGATGATCCGCCATCGCTCCCGTCAGCGAGTAGACGCCTTCGACGGCGTAGAGCCGGTTCATTGCGCCGCCGGAGGCCCCGGCACGCCGTCCGTCAGCGAAGCCGCGCGCGTGACGGATGGTCTCTGGATCGGTCAGCAGCGGATCGGCGTCGAGGCTGAGAATCACCGAGGCTCGATCGAGCCGGAGCATGAGATCGACGTCGCGTCCGGTGGCCTGGCGCAGACCAGCGAGACGGTTCTCGTCGCTGACGGCGTCGTACGTCGCCCATTGCAGCTTGGGGAAGCGGGTTCGGAGCTCAGAGACGAGGCGCGCCAGCGTCGGCGAGGAGAAGGACTCGGACAGGACCGCCAGGCCGGCACCGCCATCCTTGGCATGCGCCTTCGACAGTTCCCCCCAGGCCGTCACGAAATCGTTCCAGGACTTTCGCGCGCCTTTCAGCGTGATCGACTGCGACCGGTCGGGATCGTAGAGGTTGAGCACCGACGCCTGGATGCGCACACTCGAGGCCCCCAGAGTCGACGGGTGCGCGGGGTTCCCCTCGATTTTGGTCGGACGCCCTTCATGGCTCTCGACGATCAGCCCGTAGGCGCTCCGTCGAAACGGCATCGTCGTGGCGTAGTAGCGTGGAATCCCGGGGACGATCTCCTCGGGAGCCGCGACATACGGAACGATCTCTTCGACCGGCCGCCGGCACCCCGCGAGCCCCGCGAGCGACAGCGAGGCGCCGACGAGCGTCATCATCTGGCGCCGGGTGATCCCCTCGGGGAGCTCCGAGGCGCCCTCTGGGAACTCGCGCTCGAGAGCTGTGCGGTACTCCGGGAGATCCTCGATCTGCGCCAGGCTTCGCCAGTATGTGCGGCTCACCGGTGACACCCCGAACAGTCAGTCGGCGGATTGACCGATCGCCCACCGAGCTGCGCCGCGAGCAGCCGAACGTCCCGAGGCGGGGACCACTTCATGTTGGTGACCTCCGAGACGGGGCGTCTGTTGGGACCGGGGTTGCGGTGACAATCGAGGCACCAGCTCATACTGAGGGGCATCATCTGCGTGACCGTCTGCATCTCGTCGATGCGGCCGTGGCAGGTGACACAGCCAATGCCGCCCGCCAGGTGCGCCCGGTGCGAGAAATACGCATAGTCAGGCAGCTTGTGGACGCGAATCCAGCGCATCGGCCGGCCGCTCTGGGCGCTGGCTCGAATCGGCGCGAGCAGCGCGCTGTCCCTCTTGACGGTCTGATGGCAGTTCATGCACGTCTGTGTGGGCGGAATGTTGGCGACGTTAGAGATCTCGACCGAGGCGTGACAGTATCGGCAATCGAGACCGAGCTCGCCGACGTGCAGCTTGTGACTGTACGGGACGGGCTGGCGGGGACTGTAGCCCACGTCGGTGTACCACGGCGAACCGTAGTACCAGACGCCTGCGACCGCAAGCGTCGGAACGAGGACGCCCGCGATGGCGGCGACGATCGGGAGCTTGTTCCACCAGGGGGGAAAAATCTGGCTCAATGGCTAGGACTCCCCGACGCTGGAGACACGGTGTCCAGACCACGAGTTTCCGATGGAACTTTTATGTCTCACCGTCGCGCCCCCAAAGATTTTTTTCGTAAGGGGATGACCGAGTTCCCGGATTGAGGCGCGATCTTATCTACGAAATCGGACGAGGGTCAAGCGCTTCGCGCGAGAGTTGCGACCTGGGCGTTGGGAGTTGACGAGCTCCTCACCGATTGAACCAGTAAGTTGCCTTCACCATCAGCACGTTCGTCGCGCTCCCGCCGAACGTGCTGCCCAGATCCCTGAACACACTGAACTGCCCCGGTCGCGCGTAATCCACCTGCGACATATCCCAGACGAGGAACAGCGTGCTGCCGCGCAGGTACTCCCAGCGCAGCACGACATTTCCGCGCAGGGACTTCGTATTGAAGTCGGGATCGTAGGCGATGGTCACCGGCTCGAACTCGAACGAATAAGGACGGGCCAGACGACGGATATCGCCGTAGTCGCCGACGGCGACGAATGGCTGCAGATACATCTGCACCGTGAGGTCGCGATTGAACGAGTACGTGGCGCGGAAGGTCATGTCCACGACGTCGCGGTCGAGCGTGCCGTAGACGTAGTCGAGCACGCCGTCGCCATCAGGATCCTGATTGGTGATCCACTGCGCGATGTCGATGCCGGCGCTGTAATTGGCCGACACTGACGCCAGCACGCGATCGTTCGGTTGAAACGATACGCCGGCGCGTGCGTTGCCGCCCGACCCGCCGACGTCGTTCCTCCAGACGTTCCCGCCCAGATTGAGCTGCCATCGTTTCCGCGAGTCGCTGTTCGCGTTCCAGAACAAGAACTGCGAGCCTGGTTTGAGGATCGGTGGGCCTCCGCGCGTGTCGAGATCGTCGTACACGTCGCCGTTGCGGCCGCCGCCGAAGTTGAAATTCCAATAGTTCAGGAACTGGAACGAGATACCCGTCTCGAGGTAGTCGTTGATGTTCAGGCGTTCGTCCGTCCATCCGTATCCGTAGCTGCTGAAGCCCCAGAAGCGTCTGAAGATCTTCCACGGATCCGGCTGCCCGACCTCGGCGTAGCCCTCCGCTTGATTGCGATTGGCCCGCGTGCGGAAAAACCCGATGTCGTTGACGCGAAAGTCGCGGCCGAAGTGATCGTAGTGAGAGCCGATGTTGAAGTTCTTCCGCGAGACACTGAAGTTGGTGACACCGCCGCCGCTGGTTTTGACACCGCCGACGCCGGGCGCGTGCGTAAAGACCCAGTGGCCGTCCCAGCGCGCCCGGTTCTGATCCCAGCGGATGTTGTGATCGAATCCGCCCGTGAACGCGTCCTCGGCGCGCTCGCGAAAGACGCCGGTGACCAGCGCGCCGATGTTCGACGATCCCTTGAGGTCGCGCTGCAGGCGGACGACGTTGTACGACGTCGCCGGCTCGATCAACGACTCGTGTCGCGTGAACCCGGCGCCATCGACGATCGGCGTGTCCACGTCGGCATACTCGCGTCCCGTCGCAGCCGTGAGCGCGCCGTAGGTCCACTCCGACTTCTTGCCGGTGACCTTCGCTGCCCCAAGAATGGTGGTTTCATCGGGCCGATCGACCACCACATCGCTGGCCCCGAACGGAAGACGTCCTGGCGCGCGCCCGATTCGGCGCGAGTGAAACAGCTGGAAGTTGCCGTACGGCGGCACGAATGTGCGGCTGTCCTCGAGGAAGAACGGACGCTTCTCCGGAAAGAATGTCTCGAACACCGACAAGTTCAGCACGGCGGGATCCTGCTCGACCTGGCCGAAGTCCGGATTGATCGTTGCCGCGAGCGTCGCATCCGACCCGAGCCCGACGCGCAAATCGACACCGACCGCGGCGCCGCCCTCCTGGCTCACTCCGGGCCGGTACGCCGAGCGGCCGGCGACATACGGGATCAGCTCGAGTCGCCGCGGTGGCGCGATCGGCCGATCGAAGACGAGATGTCCGTACAGCGAGACCTCGCCGCGCTCGCCGCGCGGCTTTGGCACCCACGTGCCGTTTTCGTTGAGCCGCCGGATCTGCCGCTGGACGTTGAAGCCCCAGACCTGGCCGGCCTCCGGTGACGCCGTGAAACGGATCTGCGAAAACGGAATCCGGAACTCTGCGGTCCATCCCGTGTCCGTGATCTCTGCGCGCACTTCCCACACCGAGTTGTAATCGCGATCGTTGCGGTCGTCGTCGGTGGTCGAGAGGTCGCCCTGCCAGCCTGACGGATTCGTCTGAAACGCGTAGCCGGTCTGATGATCGTGGCGCGGATCGAGCGCGATCATGATCATGTCGGTCGGCGGTTGCTCGTCGCGCCGGCCAAGGCCTGCCGACACGACCGAGCCGCTGTCGTCCAGGCACGTCGCGGCGATGTAGAGGAACCGATCGTCGTAGGCGACCTGGATCCGTGTCTGCCGCGTCATCGACTGTCCGTTGTCGGGGTCGCGCTGCATGAACCCGGTGGCGTGTGGCGCGAGGGCCCACACCTCGTCGCCGAGTCGTCCGTCGATCGAGGGCGCAGTCGTGACGCGCACCGCGCGGACGACCTTGCCTTCCTTCAGCGCCCGCTTTGGCTCGTTGGCGTCATAGACGAATTCCGTCGCATCCGGCAACGCCGGACGCGCGACATCGGGCGCGTCCGGAATTGGGACGGGACCGTTCTGTGCAAACGCGACGCCTGACAGGATCGCCAGCGCCATGAACACGCCCAAGGTACATGCCGGGGCCGCACCGAATCGCATCCTTGGGTTAGACACGTGTTTCTCGGGAATGGTTGGTCAAGATACCGCCGGTTCTGATAGGTTCGAAGGATGCGCGCGCTGGTGCTCGACGATCGTGTATCGGTTCAGGAATCCAGACCATCCCCCAACCCTGGTGAGGGTGAAGTGCTCGTGCGCGTGAGTTGCGCGGGCATCTGTGAAACCGACCTGCAGCTGATCAAAGGCTACATGGGCTTTCGCGGCGTCCTCGGTCACGAATTCGTCGGCGTCGCTGAATCGGGCCCGCTGGCTGGCAGGCGTGTCGTCGGCGAGATCAATTGCGCGTGCTGGACATGCGAGACCTGCCGCAAAGGCCTGAACACGCATTGCCCGAACCGTACTGTGCTCGGCATTCTGAATCACGACGGCGCCTTTGCTGACTTGATTGCCGTCCCACAACGCAATCTGCACGCGGTGCCCGACACGCTCCCGGACGATGTCGCGGTCTTCACCGAACCGGTTGCTGCCGCGTTTCAGATTCCCGCGCAGCTCTCGATTCGCAGCACCGATCGCATCATCGTCCTGGGGGACGGACGTCTCGGCAATCTGTGTGCACAAGTGCTGGCGCGGCTCTCCAATCAGGTGACAGTCGTCGGCAAGCATCCGCAGAAGCTCACACTCTTACAAACGTATGGCCTGTCCACGGCGTTGGTATCGGATCCAATTGACGAACGTTCCGCAGACATCGTGGTCGATTGCACGGGGTCCGAGACCGGCTTGCCAACCGCATTGAAGCTCGTCCGGCCGCGCGGAACGATCGTGCTGAAGACGACGGTGGCCGGTACGCAGACGCTGGCCTGGGCGCCGTTCGTCATCGACGAGGTCACGCTGGTTGGCTCGAGGTGCGGCCCGTTCGACCGCGCGCTTGCAGGACTGGAGCGCGGCGAGGTGAACGTGAAGCCGCTCATCTCTGAGCGCTACGACCTGACGAAGGGCATCGAAGCACTCGAGCGAGCGCAGGCGAAATCCGTTTTCAAAGTCTTGTTGAACGTGTCCTAGACAGGGTAGGGCGGGTCTTGTTCTTTAGACCCGCCGGGTCCAAAAATCAGGACCCGGCCTGCCCTGTCGATTTATTGTTGCGGAACGTTATTGTTGCGAGAGTTGTTTCACGAGAGCGGCCGTACGACCACGCGCGATCTCGGCGGCCGTGCGGCCCTGTTTGTTCTTGATGTCGAACCGCGCGCCCTTGCTCGCCAGATACTCGACGATGCGATCGCTGCCACGCTGCACGGCGTAGTGCATCGGCGTCATGCCGACGTCGTTCACAGCGTTGACGTCGGCCCCCTTCTCGACGAGCAGCTTCATCACGTCAACGGGATCGTTGCGGTCGCCCGCCTCGGTGACTTCCTCGTCGCCGCCTCGCGGCGCGCCGAGCCCGGCCGCGGCCATGAGCGGTGTCGATCCGTCCTTGAGCGCGAGCGACGGGTTGGCGCCGGCGTCCATGAGCAGCTTCACCGACGCCAGATCGATCGCCCGCACTGCCCGATACAAGGCGGTCGATCCAGGGGCGACGTTGATATTGCCCTGGGCCTGGCGCGGCGGAATCGTCTTGGTGTACTCGGCGTTGACGTTGGCGCCGTTGTCGACGAGCAGCTTCGCGACATCCAGGTGGCTGACGCCGTTCTCCGACTCGGGCGGGTTCGGCCGGTTCGTGTACTTCGCGAGATTGCGCATCTCGATGACGATGTACAGCGAGCCGTCGTTGGCCGGTGCACCCTTCTCGATCAGCATCTTGGCGAACGCGTAGTGACCGTTGAAGATCGCGGTCTGCATCGCGGTGAAACCGTACTGCGGCTCTTCGAACGCAGGGTCAGCGCCACCGGCGATCAGCGCGGCGCCAGCCTCGAGCGCGCCCTGCCGCGCCGCCAGCATCAGCGCTGTCACGCCTCCCTGCGGGCGATCGTGGATGATCCCGCCGGCACCGCCGGTCAGCTTCTGAAACGTGTATTCGACCGAGCGAGTGTTGGGCTTGGCACCCGCGGTGAGCAACGCCTTCACGATGGCCGCGTGATTCTCGTTCGCCGCCAGCATCAGGGCGGTCTGGCCGCGGAATGTCTCGGCGGCGTTCGCATCGGCGTTGGCTTCGAGAAGCAGCTTGACCGATTCGAGATTGCCCGAACGGGCGGCCAGCATCAGAGCGGTCTCGCCTTCGCCGTAGGCGGCGTCGGCTTTTGCGCCCGCGCGAAGCAGCGCGTTCACGATGGTCGCGCTGCCGATGGTGGCGGCTTCGTGAAGAGGCGTGACGCCGTACCGGTTGGCGGCATTCGGCTTCGCGCCGGCGGCCAGCAACGCCTTGACGGTCTCGACGTCGTTCCAGTGCGCGGCCCATTGCAGCGGCGTCGATCCATCGACGTCCGCCGCGTTCACACCGCTGCGCTGACGAATCAGGGCGCGCGCACTTGCGGCGTTCTGGTTCTTGAGTGCGGTGACGAGACGCAGGTCTGCCTGCGCACGCGGGTCCGCCTTCGCACGCAGGTCCGCCTGCGCACCAACCGTCGTGACGCCCGCAACAAGACTCGCCGCGATCGCGATCGGCAATCTCATCGCTAGATTTCGATTCTGCCGGAGCTCTGGCCGAACTTGTCCGTGTTGTAGCCGGCCTTGTCCATCAACGAGATCATCAGGTTCGACAGCGGCGTGCTCTTCGCCATGCGCAGGTGGCGGTTGCCCTTGTGCGTGCCCGCGCCGCCGCCGACGAGCAGCGTCGGCAGGTTCTCGTGGTCGTGGGCATTGCCGTTCGTCATGCCGCTGCCGTAGAGGAACAACGAGTGATCGAACAGGCTGCCGTCGCCGTCCGGCGTCGCCTTGAGCTTGTCGAGGAACTGCGCGAAGAGATCGAGGTGATAGATGTCGATCTTGATCTTCTTGGCGACCTGCTCCGGGATGTTGTTGTTGTGCGAGACCGGATGATGACCGTCGGCGACGCCGATCTGCGGGTAACTCAGCGTGCTCAGCTCGCGCGCCAGCATGAACGACGTCACGCGCGTCAGGTTGCCCTGGAAGGCCAGATGCATCAGATCGAACATCAGCATCACGTGCTCTTCCCAGTTCTCCGGGATGCCGACCGGAGTCGGCGGCGCTTCGACGCCGGTTTCGTTGCGCTGCTTCTCGGCCTGGACGATGCGCCGCTCGATCTCGCGGACGTTGTCCATGTACTCGGTGACGCGCGTGCGATCGCGCGTTCCGAGCTGCAGCTTCAATTCGTTCGCACTCTGCATCACCGCGTCGAGGATGCTCGTGTTCCGCTCGAGACGGGCGCGGCGCTCGGCGGGCGTCGCGCGATCGCCGCCGAACATGCGCTCGAACACAACGCGCGGATTGATCTCCATCGGCAGCGGCTGCGACGCCGACGCCCAGCTGATCGTGCTCATGTACGAGCACAGGAAGTCGCCCGCGCAGCTGCCAAGGTGACTCGAGTGATCCTCGGTCGCGAACTCCATTGACGGGAAGGTCGAGTCCTGTCCGATCTTCTTGGCAATGAACTGATCGACCGTCGTCCCGAGCTTGATGACGCTGCCTTTGGCGGGGAACGTCCCGCTGAGCCACATCGCGGAGCTGACCGAGTGGCCGTTCTCGCCGTAGTTCGACAGGTTGCTGAGTACGGTCAGGTCTTTGCGGAAGGACTCGAGCGGCCGGAGGATCTGCGAGAACTCGAAGTCGGTGCCCTCCTGTGCGGGCGTCCACTCGCGCATGATCGAGCCGTGCGGCACGTAGACGAATCCGAACCGCGAGAGCGGCGCAGCCGGCGTCTGGGCCAGCGCCTTCGCTGCCGGGACCATGCTGTCAAGGAGCGGCAGCGCGATTGTCACGCCAAGACCTCGCAGGACCGTGCGGCGGGGGATGGCCTTCTTCGTCACGATCATGGCTCTGATCTCCTGCTCTGGAACGGTGCACTCTTCACGATGCCCAACACCAGCGACGAGAACTTGTACCCGGAGCGCTCGGCGTCTTTCACGATCGTCCGCACGAACGGCATGTCGTAGTACTCGATGCCGTGACCGAGGCCGTACGACAGCAGCATCTCGGTCACGTTCCGCGCGAACATGTCCGGCGACCGCAGGATGGCTTGCCGCAGCGCGACCGGGCCATCGATCCGAGTGCCGTCGGCCAGTTGCGAGGCCGGATCGATTATCGCCCCGTTATCGATCGTCCGCCACCGGCCGATGCCGTCGAAGTTCTCGAGTGCCAAACCGATGGGATCCATGAGTTTGTGGCACCCGGAACAGGCCGGGCTCTTCCGGTGCTCGTCCATGCGATCCCGCATGGATTTCGCCTTTCCCGGATTTTCATCGAGCGGCGGGACCACGGCGGGAGGAGACGGCGGCGGTGTGCCGAGCAAGTTAGTCAGCACGTACTTGCCCCGGAGGACCGGCGATGTGCGGTTGTTCTGTGACGTCAGCGCCAGGATGCTGCCGTGTCCCAGCAGACCCTTGCGCGCGTCGTTCGAGACCGCCACCCGCCGAAACTGCGTGCCGTAGACATTCGGAACGCCGTAGTGGCGTGCGAGCCGCTCGTTGAGGAAGGTGTAGTCGGACGTGATTAACGTGGTCACCGGCTTGTCTTCGAGCACGATGCTTTCAAAGAGCAACTCGGTCTCGCGCTGCAACGCCTCGCGCAGGTTGTGATCGAAGTCGGGGAAGACGTCGGCGTCAGGCTGCAGACCACGCAGGTTGCGCAGATACAGCCACTGGCCGGCGAAGTTGCTTCCCAGCGCGCGCGCCCGCTCGTCCTTGAGCATGCGGCGGACCTGCTGCTCGAGCACGGCCGGATTCTTCAACCGGCCAGCCGTCGCGACCTCGAGCAGCTCCTCGTCCGGGATGCTGCTCCAGATGAAGAACGACAGCCGTGAGGCGAGCTCGACGTCGCTGATGCGATAGGTGGTGCCGCGCGCGACGTTGGCTGGATCCTGCTCCACGCGATACAGGAACCGCGGGTGGACGAGGAGGAATCGCAACGCGCCCTCGATGCCGGCGTCGAAGTCGCCGCCGCTGGCGCGCTCCTTGGCGTAGAAATCGAGCAGCCGCGCCACGTCGGCGCCGCTGACCGGTCCGCGGTACGCGCGCTTCGCGATCGACGTCACAATGGTCTGCGCGCATCCCAACTCGTCGGTCGCTGAAGTCGGAGTGCACGTGAACAGCTTCAATCGGCTCGGCGCTTTCTCGGATCGCGTGGCGTTGAAGGGTCCTTCGATCGTGACCTTGTCGAGCTCGGGGATTCCGACCGGTGTGATCGGATCGAGACGCTCACGCTCGAACGGTTGCAGCAGTTCCACCGTCGTCGCGGAACTTTTCTTGAGGAAGGCGACGCCAATCGTGTGCGAACCGGCCGTGATCTTCAAGCGCTTCTGGAAGCGCTTCTCCATCTCGTCGCCGGCCAGCGACGGCTGCAGGTAGTTGGCCTGCTCGTCCTTCGGACCACCGAAGCGAGCGACGACGATGCGTTGGCCGTCGAGGGTGACTTCGAGATCGTGTTCGAGCTCGAGACCGCGAACGATGTTGACCGTCTCGCGATACAGGCGCGGGCTGATGACGTACTCGCCATCAACCGGGAAGTAGTGGCGGATCGTGATGCCGCCGCGAGTGCCGACGGGAAGCCCGGGGACGTGATCGTGCTGTGACAGGTCGCCGCGGACGCGGAAGGTTTCGAGCGACGCCGTGATCTTCGGGCTGGCCACGGCGAGGCTGCTGATCTTCCAGGCCGCGGAGAGGTAGCGCTCCATGAGCGACGTGGAGATATTCAGGACCGTGGCGTTGTTGTCGAAGCCGTAGGCTTCTTCGTCGGGAGGCAGCATCGCCGAGACGTCCACGTCGAGCGCGAACAGATCGCGGATAGCGTTGCCGTACTCGGAACGGTTCAACCGGTGGATGGCCGAGTGACGAAGGACTGGTGCGGCCAGCGCCGCCTTGTCGATCGACGTCTCGAGATGCGCGACGAGCGCGTCAAGCGCCGCTTGGGGCGGCCGTGGCATTCCGGCCGGCGGCATTTGTCCACCGCGGACCTTGCGAATGACTTTTTCCCACGTCGCGGCGCCGTCGGGAATGTTCGACAGCGACATCGAGTCGAGCGCAAGCCCGCCCGTCTGCGCGCGCTGGTTGTGACAGGTGACGCAGTACTGGCCGATCAGCGTGGTTGGGGACGGAGTCGGGGACGGAGCTGGGGATGGGGACGGAGTCGGGGACGGAGCTGGGGACGGAGATGAACTCTGACCCCGGCCCGCGGCGCTGGCGAGCACGACGATCCACGCCGCGAGACATACCCGGACTGCCGTCTTCATCCGCGCCCTTTCCGCTCTGCCCCGGTACGCCGAAGCCTTGACGCTCCCGCAACTTAGGGGAAGAAATTGTAGCTCAGATGCTGCACGCGGACGTCAGCGTCCGCATCGAGGTGACGTTCACCCGCTCTTCGTTACCAGACTTGGTGAGAAAGCCCTTCGCGACGACCTTCTGGTCCTTCCATCCGGCCGGCGCGCCATACACCTGCTGCAACCGGAACGTGCGAGTGCCGAGCGGCGTCGCGTCGAGCTGCGCGACGGCCTCGTCCCTGGGCGCATCGGGTTCGCGCGTGCGGACCGGCTCGCTGCCGCGGCTCAGTGTCCAGACACGCCCGTTCTGCGCCAGACAGCCGACGACCTGCACGAGTGCGAAGTCGAGATTGCCAGTCTGTCCGGGAATCTTGATCGCCGGAAGATCCGAGGCGGCGAGCTCGTTCATTCCGTCGGCGTAGCTGTTGATTTTGAGCAGGTGGGTGACGAGGTCGACGTATTCCGCATCCGACAGCGACCCCGGCGCGTTGCGCGGCATGGTGGTCTTGATCGTGGTGAACACCGTCTGCAGCGTCGCGTCCGAGAAGGTCTTGGTGAAGCGTTCGCCCGCGAGCACGGGCGCGGTTCCGCCCGGCTCACGGTGACACATCGCGCAGTTGCTCTCGAAGAGCTTGGCGCCGCGCGCGGCCTGCGTCGAGGTATATACCCCCTGATCGACGGTCTTCTCCTGCGCCATCAGCACAGGCACTCCGAGCAACATCACCAGCGGAACCATCACACGCATGCGCAAATTCTGCCCCAGTTGCTGCCCCAGTTGTGGGAGGATCGACACGGCATGATGAAGCTGGTCGAAGAATATGCCGGCGTGGGGGATTTGGAGGCGAAGGGTGAGTCCATCCCGCGCGTGGGCTACCGCATCGCGCGATATCAAGGGTTTGTCGATCACTCCGGGCTGCCCGTGCCTGGAGTCCATCGCATCGAAGGGTCCGTCGATACGTCAGCCGACCTCGAATCGTTGATCGGTCAGTCGCTGACGCTTCGTCTCGAGGACGGTCGCGCGCTGGCGATCACGATCGCTGACCGGAACGGCCGTGTGCTTGCCGAAGGCCACGGGCCGATGCGCTGTCTCTGCTGCTAGTCAAGCGTCGGCGGCACAACTTCGTCGACGATGAAGACATCCAGCGGTCCGGTCGCTGACTGGAACCGCAGACCCAGCTGCTCCCTAAAGGCCGTGAAGAAGGCTGCTGCTGGTGCGTCAGGCTCCGGCGCAAACTCGACATCGATGTCGAACGTCCCCTCCAGTCCGGTTCTATTCCGCACATGCCGCTGGACTTCCCGGCGATTCGCGAGCCCGCTCGCGAAAGTGTCCATCGTCATCCCAAGTGCTGATATCGAGGTCGCCGTGACTCGCTTGAAGCCGCATGCGCGCGCGAGGTCCGCCGCCGCGCCTTTCGGGTCGCTCAGGCACTGACCGTTTGCCGAACGAAGCCGCGGCCCGGGTTGTCCCGCTCGTTCGAGCACGAGGTCATAGACCGGAAGCTGGCGCGTCTGCTTGTGCATCCGCAATCCGAAGCGCTCGGCGAGAAGCGTGCGCATCATCGCGAGCAGCGTGTCGTGCGCCAGCGCCCCTGGCGCCTTCGCGATGATCTCGAACCGATCGTTCCTGGCCCAGTCGGGGACATCGATGATCTGCGAGTCGAGGAGCGCCAGCGGCGAGCCATACGCGATCATGATGAGGTCGCGAACGCTGATGATCGCGTGGAAGCGGCCCGATGGATCGACGGGCCTGATCCCATAAATCACGTCCGGCGAGACGACTCGTTTGATGGACGCGACTTCGAATGACGGTTCCAGTTGCACCGGTGCCAGGGCGTTACTGCCAGGCGCCGCCATGAACAGGACGAAGACGAGAGCCTCCCGCATCCGAGCCTCCAACGAGAGCCGACCAATTAGACGACGACCCCGCTAGACTAGCCTGGAACGCATGAGACGCCCTCTCGTCATCGTCGCATGTATCGCGGGGCTGACCGGTTGCCACGCGGACGATATCCCGCAGAGCGCGCAAGCCGCAGGCATCGTCGAACGCTCGCGTGTGAGCATGGGCTCCGAGGTCCATCTCTCTGCGTGGACCAGCGACGAGCCCGGCGTATTGACCGCCTTCGAGGCCGCATTCAACGAGTTCGATCGTCTCGATGCGCTGATGAGTGTCTGGAAAGAGGGCAGTGAGGTCGAGCGCCTCAATCGCGCGGCAGGGCAGATGCCGGTACCGATCGGCCCGGAGATGCGTGAGGTCCTCAGCATGGCGCGGCTGGCCAGCGAATGGACCGAAGGAAAATTCGACGTCACGTTCGGCGTGCTGTCGGGTCTCTGGAAGTTCGATCACGACCTCGATGGCAACATCCCCCCACGCGCCGAAGTCCTGGCGCGACTGCCACTCATCGACTACCAGAAGCTCGAGGTGGACGAAGCGAAGGGGACCGCCTTCCTGAAACAGAAAGGGATGCGCGTGCATCTCGGCGGCATCGGCAAAGGCTACGCCGTCGATCGCGCGGCAGCGATCCTGCGCGGACGCGGGTTCAACGACTTCATGATTCAGTCGGGCGGTGACCTGTACGTGGCAGGCACGCGTGGCGATCGTCCGTGGCGCGCGGGCATCCAGGATCCTCGCGGACCGGAAGGCAGCAGCTTCGCGGCGATGGACCTGAGCGACTCCGCGTTCACGACGTCAGGTGACTACGAGCGCTTCTTCATGAAAGACGGCCACCGCTATCACCACATCATCGATCCCGATGTGGGTGAACCCGCACAGGGAACGCGCAGCGTGACGATTGTCGCCAAGACCGCAACGCTCGCAGATGCCCTGGACACCGGCATATTCATCCTCGGTCCCGCGAAGGGCATGGCGCTCATCGAGCGCCTGCAAGGCGTCGAAGGCGTCATCGTGACCAGCTCCAACAACGTGATGGTGTCCTCTGGACTTGCCGGACGTCTGGTCGTACGCTCGCCCCCGACTGATGCCCCGTAGAGCGCAGGCTTTAGGCTGCGCGGAGACAGATCGATGCGCTCACCACTCTTGATTGTCGCGATGATCGCGCTCGGCCTCGTATCCATAGCTGCGCAGCCGCCCACGCCACGCGCGCCGCGCAACGTCGCGGAGTTCGACGAGCTGTTCCGCCAGGTGTCGAACTGGGGACGCTGGGGCAAGGATGATCAGCTCGGGTCCGCGAACCTGGTGACCGACGCGAAGCGAAAGCAGGCCGCTGCGTTGATCAAGAGTGGCGTCTCGGTGTCGCTGGCGCACAACGCCATCACCGAGAAGGCAGTGGACAACCCAAGCCCGTTCGAGCACACGATGAACCCGGGCTTCTTCATGGACACCTACAAGGTGTCGTACCACGGCTACGCGCATAGCCACATCGACGCGCTCTGCCACATCCTCTACAAGGACCTGACCTACAATGGCTATCCGCGCGCCGAGGTCAACACCGAGAAGGGCTGCACCAAGCTCGGCATCGACAACCTCAAGAACGGCATCGTCACGCGAGGGATTCTGATCGACATTCCACGACTGCGGAACGTCCCGTACCTCGAGCCGGGCACCGCGATCTACGTTGAGGACATTGAGGCCTGGGAGAAGAAGGCCGGCGTGAAGGTCGCGTCAGGCGACGCGGTGTTCATTCGCACCGGTCGCTGGGCACGCCGGGAAAAGCTCGGCCCGTGGAACGTCGCGCAGAACGCTGCCGGTGTGCACGCATCGGTGGCGCCGTGGTTCAAGGCCCGCGGCGTCGCCTTTGCCGGCAGCGACGCGGCCCTCGACGTCACGCCATCGCTGGTCGAAGGCAATAACCTGCCCGTCCACACGCTGTTCATCAATGCAATGGGCATTAATTTGCTGGATAACCAGGACCTCGAGGCGCTGAGTGCGACCGCAGCGAAGTTGAACCGCTGGGAGTTCATGGTCACGATTGCCCCGGTTCCCGTCACTGGCGGGACAGGCTTTCCACTCAACGCCCTGGCGACCTTTTGACCGTTTCTGCTCCGACCTACGGGTGCACGTAGTGTCCGGCTTTAGCCGGACGACGTGAAGGAGGCAGATGATGGCGCGAAGCGTTGTTGCGATATCGGCGGGATTTCTCGCGGTCGTAGTGCTTTCCCTCGCCACTGACCAGATACTGCACGTGCTCCAGGTGTACCCGCCCTGGGGCGAGCCGATGTACGACACGGAGCTCAACGCGCTGGCCCTGTCGTATCGAATCGTCTATTCGATCCTCGGCGGATTCATCACGGCGCGTCTCGCGCCACAGGCGCCGATGCGCCACGTGAAAATTCTCGCGATCGTCGGACTCGTCGCCGGAACGGCTGGTGCGGTCATCGCGATCACGCAAGCGTTCGGTCCGAACTGGTATCCGATCGCGCTCGCCGTGACCGCCTTTCCCTGCACCTGGCTGGGCGGAGTAATGGGCGCCACGCAGTAAAGCAATCACACTCGATCCGGCCAGGAGGGCGATCTGTCGCCCTGCGCCCCGCCGGCACCGCGTCATCCACACCCTAATGCGTTTCTGCTCAGACACCGAAACCATGTTCGGTCTGGCGACGTACTCTCACGCGTCGCCGTAATGGGCTATCGATCGATCGAGTTGGGGAGGGGGGAATGGAAAGGAATCACTGGGCGTTACGGGTTGCGGTGATTTGTCTCACGACTCTGGCCATCAATGGCTGCACGGGGTCCGATGACTCACCAACCTCGCCCTCGTCGTCAGGGCCCGCTGCCAGCGTGACCTCGGTCGTGTCGACCGCCTCGCAAGCTTCTAACGGTTATTCCTACCGTACGACGTTCTCTGTGCGGGAGATCGGCGGAGGCACCGGGTTGACAGTGTCCTCGGTACGAATCCAGTTCTCCAATGCGGCGGGTTCGATCGGAGGGGCGACGTTTTCCGATAATCCGATGCTGTCGGCGCACGTGGCCGCAGGTGGGTCCGCCGCTTCCAAGACGTTGACCGTCACCGACGACCTGAACAGGCCACTCGCGAACGCCGTGTCCATCACTGCTAACTACACGGATGACAACGGCGCGACCGGCAGCATTACCGGGACTGGTAACGTGACAGGAGGCGGCAACGGCGGCGGCGGCGGAGGAGGGGACAGCTCCGACTATACGTTCGTCACCGGATCGATTCGCTGCACACAGCCCGGGAACTCGGTTGGCAACTGTACGGGCTCGATTGTGCTTACCGTGCGGTCGCCCTTTCCCGCTGGCGCACGTATTGGTCTGCAGTCATTCCCTGGTACGTTCAGGTACTCCGGAGTGATGCCGTCTGCGGCGCCAGCCAACGTCACCTTCACGATGACGTCCGGTCAGGCGTACTGCTTCGATCCAGGCCCAGGCCCTAACACCGGCGAGCCGAGAGCACAGCAGCCAGAGACGTTCGTCATCGTCGAGGAAGCAGATCGGTTCAATCTTCCGTCACCGCTACCGGTGCAATGCAGTCGATAAGGCTATCGGGGAGACGGTCTGTCACCGAGGAGCGGGAGCGGCCTCAGGAACTCCTCGCCGCGCGAGAATGTCCGCCTTCCTGATGATGATCAGATGGTGCGGGCACTTCTTGGTGTCCTCGTAGAGCCGCTCGCAGTCGTCGCACCGCACGCACTCGGTCATGATGATCTCGGGTCCCTTGATCGCGCCCCACTCGCACGCCTTCTCGCAGATGCGGCAGTGCTTGCACTCCGACCAGCGCTTGATGCGGAAGACGGTGAGCTTTGACAGGATCCCGAGAAACGCGCCCAGCGGACAGAGGAACCGGCAGTAAAGATTCCGCACGAACACCGTCGCAATGAGCAGCGACGCGAGCATCGTCAGCAGGACCGGCGTTCGCAGGTGGAGTCCGAACAGCCAGAACGGCTCGACGTACGGATAGATCCCAGGATTGCCCGTGATCAGGAAGTAGATGATGACGCCGGCAAGGATGCCGTACTTGATCCACGCCGCGCGGCGCTCGAGCGCCCGTGGTACGTTCACACGCCACTTCGCCGGCAGCACGCGATCCATCAGCTGCGTCAGGGCGCCGAACGCGCAGACGCGGCCACAGTACACACGACCCCACAAGATCGTCGAGACGATCGCGATTGCCGCGAACAGATACCACGCCAGGCTGTAGCGGAAGGGCGGCAGGTTGCCGCCGAAGAGACCAAAAACGTTGACGACCGAGAGCAGCGTACTCTTCCAGATCCCGACGTAGATCACCGAGGCGACGAGTGTGACGTACTTCAGCGTCACACTCTTGCGGAAGAAGCTCGTGAAGGCGAGCGCGCTGAACGCGACGACGAGTCCGAGGTCAACGGCTTGCGCGCGGATGTCCTCGGACCAGCTCGGCGCCTCTTCCTCTTCTTCAGGAAAGTCGAATCCACCGCCGGGAGGCTGGGCAGCTGCCAGGCACCCACTCATCAGGACGATGCCAACGAAGAGGAGGAAGGATCGCCAGCGCGCCGGGGTCATTTAGAGGGCGGGGGAGCCGTGAGGAACTGGCGCGCCATGCGTCTGGAGCTGTTGCGGATCGCACGAACGGCGCTCGACATCGTGATCGTCGCGCGCGAGACGGCGTCGATGTCCTCGCCCAGCTTGAACGGGTCGCGGACGTCCTTGTTGCGGAACGTGGCCGCAAATTTCGGCGGGTCGATGGAGAAATCACCGTACGGCTCGTGATGCTCGCCGATGATGACACCCGTGAGCTTGCCGTTTGTGTCCAAGCCGATCAGCATCGCAATCGGGCCGCCGTAGCCGCGCTCGAGCGGCAGGATCTCCGTCGTCCAGGCGGCGTAGCCGAGGACCGTTTTCGACGTGGCACCGCCGCCGTATGCGGTAAAGTGCGGCGGGTCTCCCTCTTTCGGCGAAAACGACGTCGCTGCCGGAAACAGCTGTTTCAGCCGCGATTCGAGCGATTGCCCGCCGGCATCGAGCAGCGTCACGCTGCCCGCCACGAGCGAGAGAAAAACGACCAGCCTCTTCATCCGACCTTGGATTATATAAGGTGAGTATGGATACCTCCTTTCTGCGCGGGACGCTTACTCTGGCCGCAGCGCTGACCGTTTTCGCTGTCACCGCTAATGCCCAGACTACAGAGCCTCCGAACATCCTGCCGACCGTGAAGGCGCTCAAATGCCGCTTCCCTGCCGCGACGAGCGCGGCCTGGAAGAACGGCGAGGTGGTGCCGACGACCAAGACGCAGGAGATGCTCTTCACCATCTCGGAGATCGACGTGCAGGACGGTACGGCGGAGATCCTCGGAACGGCCGGAAGAGCCTATGTCACGGCTGTGCTCTCGGGCTGGAGCATGTACTTCGTCGAGAGCTCTGTCGGCCAGCTCAATGTCACGACGGTCTTCGCGCAGGAAGCGTCGCCGAAGAAGTTGAAGGCGGTGCACTCGCGGCACGGCTACCTGCAGATGCAGGTCGGCCGCTACATCTCGGAGCCGTCGGTCTCGCAGAACTACGGTGACTGCGAAATTCAATGACGCTCATCCTGAACCACCTGACGCCGCTGCACTGGGCGATTGCGGGTCTCGGTGTCGCGGGTGTCACGCTGGCGCTGCTGCTGCTCGGTAGTCGTCGGCTGGGAATCTCAACCGGCTTCGAAGACATCTGCAGTCTGGCGCTGGCGGCGCCGTACTTCCGGCGTCCGGCCGTCGTGTCGGGACGTCCCTGGCGTCTGCCGCTGCTCGCTGGTCTGGTGCTGGGTGGGTTCCTTTCAGCGGTGCTCGGTGGTGGGTGGAAGCCGACCTGGGCACTCGGCATGTTCGACAGCGCGATCGGGCTTGGACCGGCGGGCAAGGTCGCGTGGATGTTCATCGGCGGACTGTTCATCGGCTTCGGCACGCGACTCGCCGGCGGCTGTACGAGCGGTCACGGCATCTTCGGCCTCGCCAATCTCGAGTGGCCCAGTCTGCTCACCACGGTCAGCTTCATGGGCGCCGGGATCGTCACGACGCAGATCGTCTATCGCGTGATCGTTCCACTCGCAGGCCTGTGATGACGACGGTCTATGTCCTCCTGGGCACGATCTTCGGGTTCATCCTGAGCCGCTCAGGCGCGGCCGATTACGACTTCATACAAGGCATGTTCCTGTTCACCAACCTGCAGCTGTACGGAATCATTGGCGTTGCAGTTCTGGTGGGAATACCGGGCATCTGGTTGATCAAGCGCCGCGGCCGCACGCTCCTGGGACAAACGATCGAGATCGAGCTGAAGCCGCTTCATCGCGGCAACGTCACTGGCGGCGTCCTGTTCGGAATCGGATGGTCGCTGGCCGGGATGTGCCCCGGTCCGATCCTGGTGAACATCGGCGAAGGAAAGATCTATGCGCTGGCCGCCCTGGCCGGAGCGCTCGCCGGCGCTGGTGTCTTCGGCACGATCTATCAACGGATCCAGAAGCCGCTGGCGCTGCCAGCGCTCAAGGTTGGGACGGGCGAGGGCTGACCTGGTCCTTAGTCCTTAGTCCTTGGTCCTTGGTCCTTAGTCCCTGGTGCGTGGTCCGCGAAATCAGTCTTGGTCTCGCGAAGAATCTCGATCACCCGATCGCGATCGGCAGCCGTTAGCCGCGCGTACTTCGGCGCGCGCGCTGCGCCTGAGAGCACATCCCAGAGGCGCGCGTAGATCGCACGCTTCGCGGGCGCTGGCAGCTGGCCGAATGCCGCTGAATAGATCATGTAGCTGCACGGGTTGGCGAAGAGCCGCCGCTTCAGATCGAAATCGCGCAGCGATCGGCCTTTGCTGTCACGCGGCCCGCGCTTGGTGAAGGACTCCGCGAACCCTGACGTTCCGCTGACACTCGTGAGCGGCGCTTCATCCACGAACAGCATGTAGTCCACGGTCTCAGTTGCGATATCGCGCAACGCGGCGACGATTGCCGCCTCGCTGCGCCCCTCGTGCGCCAGTGTCCGCGCCTGCCAGCCGATGCGCGTGAGCAGGTTCATCATGCGCAGCTGGTGATTGAACACCAGCAGCGCGACGACGTCGCTGTACGGCGAGAGATAGTTGTCGGTATCGAATCGGGCGCGCAGATCCGTCAGATTCAGATTCGCGTCCTCGACCGTCACATCGTCGATGTTGCGATTGGCGACCGGCGCATTGCCCAGATGCCGGCTCATTCCCGTTTTGCCGGTCACGAACCATCCCGCCCAGCGCTCGTTGATCGGGCTGCGATGATCGGTCAGGTAGTTGCCGAGCCAAGGCAACGCGGATCCATCAATGGCGCTTGGAATGCTCTTGGCCAGAAAGCCAGGCACATTCAGCGTCGCAAAGGCGTTGTGGCAGCTGAGGCACGAATTGTCGCGAAACATCGCTGGTGGACCGTTGACGGCGCGAAGCACGCGGTAGAAGACCGCGCCTTGGAGCGGATCGTGTGCGGCGATCTCGATGAAGCCGCCGCGCACCCAGGCCACGACGACCGAGTCGTTGAAGTAGATGACGCGCGGGCTGTGCGGCAAAATGCGTTGCTGCTGAAGGCTGGTTTTCGAAAAGACGACGATCTGCGAATCGACGCCGATGTCCAGCGCGCTGAGAAGCGGCTTGAGGTAGCTGGTCGTGTCGTCGAAGGGCAGGATGACCTGTCCCGCCTGCACTCGCGTGCTCAGCGCGTTTACGACATCGGTCGTCGGTCGTGTGGCGTACGCGATTGCCGGATGGTCCAGGTCGAACGGCGAGTCGTCGAACTGTGCTGACACGGCGACGGCTGCGCCCCAGGCGACGCAGGCGATCACGAGGCGCGCGGTAGTGGTTCGGAACAAGGCTGAGTAGGGTCCGCCTTCGCCGAGGCTACGGCGAGACCGGAGCTTGTTAACATTAGATTATGTCGGCTCGGGCCGTCTTTCTCGTGTCCTCTGCGCTGGCGACGTCCGCGCTCGTGTTCGCGGCGCGCGGCAGCGCCTCCGTCTTCGCCGAGGCTACGGTGGGACTGGCGCAGGAATCAGAGCCTGGCGAACGCATCATGAACGCGAGCTGCGTCAACGCCTGCCACTCGGTACGGGTCATCCAGACGCAGGCGCTGACACCGGAAGCGTGGAACAAGACTGTGGCGACGATGATCGAGAAAGGCGCCAAAGTGTCGAAAGACGAGATGCCTGTTCTCGTCTCGTATCTGGCCCAGCATCACGCACCGGTTCCCGATGGCCCTGGCAAGGAGATCCTGCTCAACATCTGCACGATGTGCCACGATCTGGGACGCATCAGGCTCGGCCGCCGGTCCACTGAGGAATGGGAAGAGACGCTGGTCTCGATGCTCAATGAGGGCGCGCCGCTTTCCGAAGAGCAGTTCCCCGTCATCCACGCCTACCTGTCGAAGAACTTCGGCATCGAATAGCCCGCGAATACCCCCGCCCGTTCAAACCGCACTCGACCGACGTTGATCGGATCAGGAAGCCCCAATAGCAGGAAGGTGGCTTATGAGCGGGCGACGAATGGTCTCGAGTTTGGGAATCTGTGTCGTGATGGTCGCGGGCTGCGGAGTGTCGGCACAGAGCGTGGCAAACCGTGCCAACTCAACACGGTTTTACGACGCGCGCCTCGTGAAGCCCGGCGCCGTCGTGCCCTCCGATGATCCCGAGCAGGCGAAGGCCGAGCCGGCGGTCGAGCTTCGACTCGCCACGAGGGTTGCACTCGCGCCGGCCTCGCTGCAAAGCCTGATCAGAGTCTCGCCGCATCCCGATAATCGACTGCTCCGGGTCCTCATTGACGGTGAGCAGTTCTATCGCAGCAGCGACACGCAGCTTGACGGCGCAGACGCGGCAAGAAGCTACTTCTTTACGTGGCAGAAGCTGCCGCCCGGCTCGTACTCAATCGTCGCCATCGTGTACGGACAGCATGGCGTGCGCGGCCAGCGATTAGGCACGCTCGAAGTGCTTGGAGGAGATGAGGGGGCCGCGCTCACGCGGCCCTGACCCTACTACGGCCGGTCCACAAGGACCGGCCCTACTGTGACGTGCCCTGACACAGGGCGACGACGCAGACCGAGAGGATGGTGCGATCGACCGGCGGTACCGGCATGTTGCGCTCGGCCATCAACTTGCGAATCAGTGCTGAGGCCTCCGGCCGCACGACGGCCGACTGCACGCCAACGCGCACGAGGCCTTCGGCATAGTCAACCGCCTGCCAGGTTTTCCCGGCTGCCGCTGATGACACCTTGTCGGTGTCGCGGTTGCCCTTGTCGTGCAAGTCGAGCTTTGCACCGCGATCAACGAGCAACTGAATCACCTCGGTACGGCCCTTCATCGCCGCACCCATGAGCGGCGTGCGGCCCTCGTTGTTCGCGTGATTCGGATCGAGCCCGAGGTCGAGCAGCATCCGCATCGCCTCGAGATTCTCTTTCGCTGAGCGCTCGTAGGTCACGCCTTCGACCCAGCCAATCCCGCCGCAGACGGTCATCGCGTTGTCGCCGAGCGTCGTGACGGCCTTCGGGTCGGCCTTGTACTGCAGCAGCAGCTTCATCAGCGCCGTGTCGCTCGACTGCGAGGCGCGGATGAACGGCGTCGCGCCGTCCTCGAAGAACCACTGCATGGTGAAAATCGTGCGCGTCAGGGTGTTGTCCTTGACCTTCTTGTTCGGGTCCGCACCCTTCTCGAGAATCAGCTTGATGATGTCGAGGTGATCCATGTCCCCCTTGGGAACCGGATAGTCGCCGCCCTCGATGTTGCGGTTGTCGGTCGCCAGATAGAGCGGCGTCCATCCGCCCTTGTTGGCGATGTTCGGATCGGCGCCTTTCTCGAGCAGATACTTCGCGAGCAAATAGTTGCGGTTGTTGACCGCCGTGAGCAGCGGCGTCCACCCGTACTCAGTGACCTGATTGACGGGCGCGCCCGCGTCGATCAGAAGCTTCGCGGATTCCAGGTCGCCTTCGCGCGCGGCGAAGACCAGCGGCGTGAGACCGCCGCCGCCGCTGCCGACGAGACCGGCGATGACCACCTCGTTGTCGTCATCGTCAGGATCCGGCGCATTCTGGGCCTGAGCCTGCGCCGCGCCGCCCGCGCGGCCTTGACCGCCGGCATTTCCGCCGCGTCCCCGACCCGCGTTGCCTTGTCGTCCGGCTGCTTCAGCGGCTGGTGCTGCCGCGGCCGGAGCCGGAGTCGGCGCCGGTGCCGGCGTTGGCGCCGCGGACGGCGTTGGCGTCGCGGCTGCTGGTGCCCCTGCGCCACCCTGCCGCCCACCCGGGAGTGGATTGCCATCCGCTCCGAGCGCCTGCGCGAGGCCGCGTTGTCCGCCGACCTCGCGGCCCGCCTTCTGATCGGCGGAGAGCTGTTCGTCGTAGGTGATGCCTGCGGCCGCTGCGCGCCTGCGGCGATCCTGCGCGAGCTCGACCGCGCGCAGGTTGACGCGATTGGCCATGTAATTGCGCGGCAGACCGGCGCCGCCCGACTTCGCGCTGTGATCGGCGCCGGCCGCGAGCAGCACTTTCACGGCTTCCGGATGCTTCTGCTCGATCGCCCACATGAGCGCCGTCGTCCCACGGATCGTCTCGCGGGCATTCACCTCGACGCCCGCCTCGAGCAACACCTGCACCGCCTGCGGATTGCCGTTGCGCGCGGCGAACATCAGCATCGTCTCGCCGTTTGGCCCCTTCTGCTTGGCGTCGGCCCCGGCTTTGATCAGCCGATCGATCAGCGGCGCGTTGCCGTAGATCGCGGCCATCTCCATCGGCGTCATGCCCGTGCGGTTCGCGGCCTTCACGTTGGCGCCGGCGCGAATCAGCATGTCGGCGAGTTCGAGGTCCTGACGATAGACCGCCCAGTGCAAGGCCGTTGCGCCATCGACTTGCGGCGCGTTGACGTCGGTCTTCTGCAGGATCAGCTTCTGAACCGCGGCGTGGTCGCCCTTCTGCGCGGCATCCGCGATCTCGCTCTTGGCTGCGCCGGCGACCAGAGCGGTCGCGACGACGACGAGTGCAATACACGCAACGACGCGACTCATGATCGTCCTCACTAGACGAGCCTCGCCAGCCGACCGGAACTGTCGCCCTGCTTCTCCTGATGGATGTCGAACAGGTCGAGCACGCTGAGCAGCAGGTTTCCCGTGGGAGTCGTCTTGCGTTCGTACTTCAAGTGCCGATTCCCTTTCAGCTTGCCATTCGCGCCTCCGACCAGGATGTGCGGCACGTCGTAGTGCTGATGCTGGTTGGAGTTGCCCATGTTCGTGCCGTACATGATCAGCGTGCGATCGAGCAGCGTCTTGTCGCCGTCCTTGATCGACTTCAGCTCTTCCGCCAGATACGCCATCGTCGAGACGTGATAACGGTTCAGGGTCGCGTAGCGGCGAATCTGCACCGGGTCGTCCTGATGGTGCGAACCGCCGTGGAAGCTCACGCTGGTGCCGCCCTCGGGGAACAGGGGGCTCTTCGGGAACTGATACACGCGGCTGGTGAGATCGCGCGCGCCGAGCAGTGTCGCGACGCGTGTGATGTCGGCCTTGAACGCGACTGCCAACATCTTCGAATGCAGGCGCACGTGCTCGTCGAACTGCTCCGGAATGCCCGGCGGCAGATCCAGATCGGGCACTTCGTTCGAGTGTTTGGCGGCCAGCTGAATGCGGCGCTCGATTTCGCGAATTTCGTCGGTGTACTGATTCACCGTGCGCACGTCGCTGGCACCGAGCTGTTTGCGCAGGCCTTCGAGCTCGCTGACAACCGAGTCGAGAATGCTGCGACTCTGCTTCATTCGCTCGGCGCGAATTTCCGGCGTCGAGCCGCTGCCGAACAGACGCTCGAAGACGACCTGCGGGTTGAGCTCCATCGGAAGCGGGCTGGTGCGCGGCACCTTCTCTTCCGGCGGCGTCGGCAGCTCGATCCACGAAATCGAGTTGGTGTACGAGCAGCTGTACCCCTCACCGCAGTTGCTCGAGCTCGAATTGGGATCCTCGACCGCCAGCTGCAGCGACGGCAGCAACGTCTCTTGTCCGATCTTGCGGGCGATGATCTGGTCGATCGTCGCGCTGCCAACGGTCGCGTCCGAGCCAGCCGTCTTGCGTGGCTTGATGCCGGTCAGATACGCCGCGGCGACCCAGTGGTCCGATCCAGTCGTGCCCTCGGGCGGCTCGGCAGACTGTGACCACATCCCGTTCAACACCACGGTCTGATCCTTCAGTCCTGCCAGCGGCTCGAGGATGTAGGGCAACTTCTCAGGCAGCGCGCCTTCGGCGGCAGGCTCCCAGTGCCCCGGTCCCATGCCATGCGGATAGAACATGCCGACGAAACGGCTCGGCGACTGGCTGGCCACTGTCTGCGCCAGCGCGGTGCCGGCCGGCAGCATGGCGTCGAGCACCGGCAGCGCCAGCGTGATACCCGCGCCTTTCAGAAACGTCCGTCGGTGAATGTGCCTCTTCGTGATGAACGGCATGACTAATTGACTCCCGTCGTTTCCGAACCCGTTTTTGCGCGTGCCGTGGCGGTTGCCGTCTCGACCTTCGTGTTCATCTGGAACGGCTTGCTCTTCACGACACCCATCACGAGCGCCGAGAATTTGCCGTTGTTCTTGACGACGTCGTGCGCGATGGCGCGAACGAGCGGCATGTCGCGATACTCGACGCCTCGGCCGAGGGCATAGGTCAGCAGCTTCTCGGTCGCCACGGAGACGAACTGATGGTCGTATTTCGTGGCCAGCCAGTTGCGCAGCTGCTGCGGTCCGTCCACCTGCGTGTTGTCGAACGTCTGTGCCTTCGGATCGACCGCCGTTCCTTCGTCCGTCGTCCGCCACAGACCGATGCCGTCGAAGTTCTCGAGCGCGAATCCGATCGGATCCATCAGGCGGTGACACTGCACACAGTCCTGACGGACGCGGTGATCCAGCATCTTCTGCCGCATCGTCGGTTCCTTCGCGTTTGGATCCGCGGCGCGCGGCGGCAGCGGTGGCACGTCGGCGGGCGGCGAAGGCGGCGGCATGCCGAGCAAGTTCGTCATCACCCATTTGCCGCGTGTGACCGGTGAGGTGCGTTCCGGCTTCGACGTCGTGGCGAGGAAGGCGCCCTTCCCGAGCAGACCCTGGCGGGCTTCCATGCCCGGGCCGAGCGTGACACGGCGGAACTGGCTCCCGTAGATGTTCTTGATTCCGTAATGCTTGGCCAGCCGTTCGTTGACAAACGTGTAGTCCGCCGTCAACAGCTCGAGGAGGTTGCGATCCTCGCGCACGATGGCGTCGAAGAGCAGCTCGACCTCGCGACGCATAGCCTGGCGAAGCGGATCGTCGAAGTCGGGATAGAGCAGCGGCAGCGGCGCCGTCGCATCGAGTCCGCGCAGGTTCAGCCACTGGCCGGCGAAGTTCACGGCCAGGGATTCCGCCTTCGGATGCTTCAGCATGCGGCGGACTTGCTGCTCGAGGACCAGGGGATCCTTGAGACGCCCTGAAGCCGCGACCTTCAGCAGCTCCGCGTCAGGCGACGAACTCCACAGGAAGAACGAGAGGCGCGACGCGAGATCGATATCGCTGATGCGATACGGCTGGCTCGTCTTGACGGTGACCGGTTCCTCTTCGATGCGGTAGATGAACTGCGGCGACGCCAGCACGCGTGCGAGCACCATCTCGATGCCCTGCTCGAAATCCTTTTCCTTGCGGCCGAACCGGTAGAACTCCATCAGCAGCTCGACGTCGGCTGCTGCGGCCGGACGACGGAAGGCATACGTCGCGAGATTCGTGATGATGCGGCGGGCGCAGGCCGTCTCTTCCGCTGCCGCCTTGGGTGTGCAGACGAAGATCTTGCGGCGGCTCGGTGAGTCCTTGGCCAGCGTGGCGTTGAACGGCCCCTCGATGCGCATCGTCCCGACGTGCGGGAAGAAGGTGTAGCCCGGCGTCGGACCGGTCTGCACTGTCGAGCGCATGAAGTGCTTGTCGAGATCCAGCAGTGGCGCGAAGTTCGTCGCCAGGAAGGTCGCGCCGATCATGTGCGTGCCGGCGGTCGTCTTGAACCTGACGCGCATCGGCGTTCCGCCGCGGCCGCCAAAGAACGCCTCCGGTCCCGACTGGCCGCCGGTGCCGATGACACCGCCGGGGCCTGCCGCACGACCACGATTGCCGCAGTTCCCACTCGGCTGATTGCGTCCGCCGCCCTGCCAATTCACGAGCGCGAGCTCTTCGCCGTCGAGCAGCATCGACAGGCGCTCGCATGGCACCGATCCGAATCCGGTCGGCGACATGTTGTCACCGAAGATCGGCGTCACGGTCAGCGTGTACTCGCCGTCGGACGGGAATGTGTGCGGCACGAGCATCCCGCCGCGTGTACTGAACGGCATGCCCTCGACGTGGTAGTCCTGCGACGTGTCCTCGCGAGTCCGGTAGACGACGAGCGTCGGCTCTTCCGCGTAGCCCATCGCGAGACGACTGATTTTCTGCGCGGCCGAGACGTACGCCTCGACAAGCGTGGATGACAGGCCGAGCGCGCCGGCGATGTTGTCAAAGCCCGAGGTCGAATCGTCTGAGGGCAGGTACTTGCCGGGGTCTACCTGCAGGTCCAGCAAGTCACGAACGACGTTCGCGTATTCCGTGCGGTTGAGACGATGCAGGCCAGGCGGCGGTGTGTACGGCGCGGCCGTGCGGTCGAGCGAGCTCTCGAACGACGCGATCATCGCGTCGAAGCGCTCGGGATCGGGACGCTTCATGCCGAGCGGCGGCATCTGTCCTGCGCGCGTCTTCCGAACGACCAGCTCCCACTTTTCGCGATCCTTGTCCACGTTGCCCGGATCGAGCATGTCCATCGTGAGCCGGCGCGACGAGTCGAGACCGGCGGCCTTCATCTTCTCGCTGTGGCAGCCGACGCAGAACTGGTTCAGAAACGCGCGCTGGTCCTCGACAGACACCGCTGGCGCGACCGGAGCGGTGCTGACCGCTGGCGTTGGCTTCGGCTGAGCGGGACGAGGTGTTGATGGTGCTGGCTGAGCCTGACGCGGCTGAGGCGAAGCCGGGGCTGGTTGCGGACGAGCGGTCTGAGCGTAAAGGGCACCGACGTACACCGCTGTCGCGAGGCAACCAACCACCAGAGATCTTCGTGTCATCATTTGCTCCGCGAACTCGAGCCGGAAGAGGACCTGGACCCCTCTTTGGACCTAAGGCTGCCCGCTCGGACCCAAAAAGCCAGTGGACTTAATAGGATACCGGAATTTCCGGGCGTCCGGCAAACCGCGGGACACCTCCTCCCAGCAGGCGTTCATAGCGAAATACGCCCCGCCAGGAGCCACCGTTTCCGCGGAATTTCCGCCGCCTCGGTTGTGCTCCGGCTGACCGAAATTCGTGCGAAACGAACACAGCGTGAGGGAGTATCAGTAACCGTGCGTTCGTTCCTGTCCGGCGCCCTCATCTGTTTCGTTTGCCTCGCGCCAGGACTTGTCGCAGCACAGGAAACGACCGATCCTGCGAGCCCTCCAAGTGGTCAGGTCCCGGTCCAGCAGTTACCGGCGCCACTGATCTTCAACGTCACGGTGGTCGGGAATACGCCTCTGCAGGGCAGCGATCTGCCGATCGATCGCATCGCCGCGCCGGTGCAGACCGCCACGGAGCGCGACATCGAGCGGTCGGGTGCGCTCGACATCACCGACTTCCTCAATCGACGACTGAACGCGGTGCACGTCAACGAGATTCAGGGCAACCCGTTTCAGCCCGATGTGAACTATCGGGGCTACACCGCCTCGCCGCTGCTCGGCACGCCGCAGGGTCTCTCGGTCTACATGGATGGCGTGCGACTCAACCAGCCCTTCGGCGACATCGTCAGCTGGGACCTCATTCCACGCCTGGCGATTTCGTCGCTGGCGCTGATGCCGGGATCGAATCCGCTGTTCGGCCTCAACACGCTAGGCGGCGCGCTGTCGCTCGAGACGAAGAATGGCGCTCGCGACCCCGGAACTCTCGTGCAGGCGACCTACGGCAGCCACACCCGACGGGCGGTCGAGTTCGAGCACGGTGGGTCAAGAAGCGGCGGAGGACTGAACTGGTATCTGTCGGGCAATCTGTTCGAAGAGGATGGCTGGCGCGACGAGTCGCCGTCGAGCGTCGCGCAGGTCTTCGGAAAGATCGGTTGGCAGCGGCCGCGCACGGACGCAAACGTGAGCATGGCCTTCGCGGACAACACGCTGAACGGCAACGGCCTCCAGGAGACCGGCATGCTGGGGCGTGACTACAAAAGCGTGTATACCAAGCCGGATGAGACCGACAACCGGTCGGTCTTCGTCAATCTGACCGGTCGCCACAGTCCACGCGATGCGATAACGCTCTCGGGTAGCGTCTATTTCCGCCGCATCGGCACCGACACGCTCAACGGCGATCTCAACGAGGATGCGCTCGGAGCGGCCACCGAGACGCACAACGGTCTCATCAATCGCACGACCACTCACCAGCACAATGCCGGCACGTCGGGCCAGGTCACGTGGCTGCCGACGGGGAGCCGCCGCGGTCATCAGATCACGATCGGTGGCGCCTACGACGACAGCGCCGCGCACTTCATCCAGTCGTCCGAGTTGGGTTTTCTCAACCAGGATCGCAGTGTGACGGGTAGCGGTGTGTTCGCAGACGAGGATGTCGATCTGGACGGCCACACCCAGACGATGAGCCTGTATGCGACCGACACGCTGCGACTGCGAGAGGGCTGGCATTTCACGCTGTCGGGTCGTTTCAACCGGACGCTGGTGAAGAACCTCGACCTGCTCACGCCCGGTGGTGGGCCCGGATCGCTTGACGGTACGCACACGTTCAGCCGACTCAATCCGGCAGCGGGACTCACCATCGACCTGCCGCGACGCGCGAACGTCTATGCGGGATACAGCGAGGGGAGCCGGGCGGCGACGTCGATCGAGCTTGGCTGCGCGGATCCCGAGTCGCCGTGCAAGCTGCCCAACGCCATGACCGGGGATCCGCCGCTCGATCAGGTGACCACGCGAACGATCGAAGCTGGTGTTCGAGCGAGCGAGCGCGTGCGATGGCACGCCGGCTACTTCCGGGCCGACAACCGCAACGACATTCTGTTTGTGATGTCCGAGCAGACCGGCTTCGGCTACTTCCGCAATTTCGGCCGTACGCGGCGCCAGGGAGTGGAGGCCGGTGCCGACACGCAAATCGGCCGAGTGACTGTTGGCGCCGGCTATACGTTCCTCGATGCGACGTTCCAAAGCCGCGAAACGCTGAACGGCGAGAGCAACAGCAGCAATGACGCCGGGTCCGGGCTCGAGGGTTCAATCGACATCGAGCCAGGCGCGCGTATCCCGCTGATTCCGCGCCACGTCGTGAAGGCGTTCGGTGAAGTCACGATTCGCTCGAATGTGTTCGTCGATCTCAGCCTGCTCTCGGCGTCGGGCTCCTACGCGCGTGGCAATGAGAACAACGCGCATCAGCCCGACGGCACGTACTACCTGGGACCGGGATCGACCGACAGTTATGCGGTGGTGAATCTCGGCGCGCGCTACCAGATCAGGCCGCGAATCGCTGTTCTGCTGCAAGTGAACAATCTCTTTGATCGCCGGTACGCGACGGCATCCCAGCTCGGCGTCACCGGTTTCACGAGCGACGGCGTCTTCGTGGCCCGTCCGTTCCCTCCGACTGGCGGCGAGTTTCCTCTGCGTCATGGAACGTTCGTCGCGCCCGGCGCGCCCGCGGCGCTGTGGGTGGGCACACGGCTCACGCTGTAATTGACGATTGACGAAGGACGATTGACGAATTTCCGAACGTCAATCAATGTGCCAATCGTCGATCGTCAATCGTCAATTTCGCGAATCGCGATCGCTGCCTGAATCCGTTCGGTGGCGTACCGAGTGAGATTGTCGATGGCCGCCGACTCGTTGCCGAGACGGCCGTCGATGGCCAGCATGGCCACGCCATGCGTGGCCGCCCAGACGAACAGCGCCATCTGACGAGCCTCGTCTTTACGAGCGAGTTGTTGCCGCTGCAACTCGGTGATCGCATCGACGAGCACCTGAAACGCGCCGGGGCCTTCCTGGGCAAGCTCGGCGTGTTCGACATTGAAGATATCTGCGCCAAACATCACGCGATAGTGCGACGGATGCGCCACCGCGAACCGCACGTACGCCTCGCCCATTGCTTTGAACCCGCGCAGCCCGCGGCCGCTGCGATCCCATGACTCGGCCAGTTCCGTGCGCAGCATCCGGAAGCCTTCGGCCGCGACAGCCGCGAGCAGCGCCGCCTTGTCAGTGAAGTGCCGGTACAGGGCGGTACGCGAAACGCCTAATGCGCTGCCGACGCCTCGCAGCGTCAGACCGTCCACGCCGTGGCTGCCAATCGTGCCGACGGCCGCCTGGAGCAAGGCGCGGCGCAAATCGCCGTGGTGGTAGCGATCAGCGCGTTTACGGACGGGCCGGGTCGAGGCTCGGCGTGCCATGCGCTCAGCTTAGCGCGCACATGTTGACATCGTCAACATAAGAGGCTATCCTCAATGTTGACAGTGACAACATCGAAGACGTTGCCAGGGAGGATGTCATGAACTCATTCCGTATTCGGCTGACACGCGGCCTGGGCAGGCTCTACGCGGCAAGCCCCGCACTGACCGCGGCCGGACTGCTGATGACGGTTGTGCTGCCGCTGTCGGTCGTCGGCCTCCTCGTGGACCCGCGAATCATCACCGGCGCGCCGGCGTGGCTCAAGCCGGCCAAGTTCGCCGTCTCGACCGCCATCTACATGCTGACGCTCGCGTGGATCTTCACCCTCCTCCCTGAGTGGCGCCGCACGCGGAGCATCGCGGGGTGGATCACGGCCGTCATCCTCGTGCTGGAGGTGGCGATCATCGACACCCAGGCGTGGCGCGGCACGACCAGTCATTTCAACGTCGGCACCGTGCTCGACACTGTGCTCTTCTCCATCATGGGTTCGGCGATCGTCGTGCAGACGTTGAGCAGCATCGCGGTTGCGGTGGCGCTCTGGCGTCAGCGCATCACAGATCGCGCGCTCGGATGGGCACTCCGCTTCGGACTCGTCATCACCATTGTCGGTGCAACCACCGGCGGTTTGATGACGCGGCCGACGACCGCGCAGCTCGCGAACGCGCGTACAACGGGCCGGATGACCATCGCCGGCGCGCACACGGTCGGCGCACCCGACGGAGGTCCGGGATTGCCGGGCACGGGATGGAGCGTTCAGCATGGCGACCTGCGCATCCCGCACTTTGTCGGGCTGCATGCGATGCAGGTCCTCCCACTCCTCGCGCTGCTGCTCCGTCGCCGGCGCTCGACTGAGATGGCGCGGGTCAGAGTCATGTTCGTATCGGTCATCAGCTACGCGGCGCTGTTCGTGATTCTTCTCTCCCAGGCTTTGCGCGGTCAGCCGCTCTTTCAACCGGATGGCCTGACGATGGCCGCGCTCGGCGTATGGGCGATACTCACCGCCGTAGGCGCATGGGTGGCTATTACCCGCCACGTGGCGGCGCCGACTCAGACAGTCGTAATCGCATGAGAGGTAAACGGTGACGCCGGAACAGGTCTTCTCGATCGCCAATCTGATCGCCACGGCGGCGTGGCTCCTGCTCGTGATCCTGCCGCGTCAGCGCTGGGTCACCGACACGGTCACGAGTGTTGCCGTTCCGCTGCTGTTCGCGATCGCGTACGTCGGCATCGTCGTCACGACGTTCGGCCGCACACCGGGTGGCTTCACGACGCTCGCCGCGGTCGCGACGCTGTTCAGCAACCCGTGGGCGCTTCTCGCTGGATGGATTCACTATCTGGCGTTCGATCTCTTGATCGGCACGTGGGAAGCCCGCGATGCCCGTGAGCGCGGAGTGCCGCATCTGCTGCTCGTTCCGTGTCTGGTCCTGACGTTCCTGTTTGGTCCGGCGGGATGGCTGCTGTACCGGGGCGTCCGGCTGACGAGAAAATCTGCAGTGTAGGGCCGGCCAGGGGATCATAGAAGCGTGAACGATGTCATTCGTCGGCGCCTGGCCAATCAGCAACTAACGCGCTCGACCCTTCGTACACCCGTGGACGTCGTTTCGTGGCTGGGTGCAATGCAGTCGCAGGACTACGCCGGCACGAAATGGGCCATCGGCCTGCGCGCATCGGTGACGGACGCAGACGTGGAGCACGCCTGCGATGAAGGGTCGATTATCCGCACACACATCTTGCGTCAGACCTGGCACTTCGTGGCGCGTCGGGACATCACGTGGCTGCTGGCACTCAGTGGCCCGCGCGTGAATACGGTCAATGCGCACTACTATCGCAAGCTGGATCTCGACGCGCGCATCTTCTCGCGGAGCCGCACGGTGATCGAACGCGCGCTGCGAGACGAGCACTATCTGACCCGGCCGGAGCTGAAGGCGGAACTGGCGCGCGCTCGCATCGTCGCTGACGGCCCGCGCCTGGCTTTTCTCATCATGCGAGCCGAATTGGACGCGGTGATCTGCAGTGGCCCGAGACGCGGCAACCAGCTGACCTATGCTCTCCTCGGTGAACGCGCGCCATACGGAACAATGCTGGACCGTGAGGCCGCGCTTGCGGAATTGGCGCTCAGGTATTTCGCCAGTCACGGTCCGGCGACGCTCAGGGACTACGTGTGGTGGTCGGGATTGACGGTACGCGACGCCAAGGCCGGCATCGATCTGGCGGCCTCATCGCTCGAGCGTGAGGAGGTCGATGGCTTCACGTATTGGTCGGCGGGCGGCCGTCCGCCGAAACGCGCGGCATCCTCCGTGGCGTACCTGCTTCCCAACTACGACGAATATCTGATCGCCCACAAGGATCGGCATCTCGTCGCGAGCCGCGGCTCGGGCGACGGCGTCACACGCATCAAAGATCCGTTCGTGCACCACGTCGTGATCGATGGGCGGCTGGCGGGAAGCTGGACGCGGACGGTGAAGAACGGATCAGTGGACGTGAGGTGTGCGATGTACGCGCGGCCGAATGGAGATGCCAAGCGCGCGATCGACACTGCCGTTGCGCGCTTGGGACGCTTTCTCGAGTGCCCGGCTACTTCTTCTTGCTTGCCGCGCCCGAGCTCGGCGAAGGCGGCGGATCGTAGGTGACCTTGCTGTTTTGATCCTTCAGCACCGCTTCGCGGTCGCCGGGGTACCAGTATTCGAGGTGACAGGCTTCGCACGCCTTGTCCACACGATCGCCGACATTGAAGAGGCCGTCGAAGTCACGCGCTTTCGCCACCTTCACCGCTTCGAGCGCGGCGGCCTTCAATCCATCGGCGTGCTTGTACCAGAGCGCGCGGTCTTTCTCGATCTTGGCTTGAATCTGTTCCGGCGGAAGTTCGGGCTCTCCTGGCTGATGCGGCTTGCCTTCCTCCTCGGGGGGCACCATGCGCCGCGGAATCTTCAGCAGATTGGTGGACTCGGCGAGCAGATACCCGCCGCGCTCCACCTTCAGCCAGTCGTCCTCGGAAAGCGGCTTGGTTTCGGTGACGCCTTTCTTCGAGATGTCGATGACGGCGGCATCGAAGATCCAGTCCGACGTGGGATCAATGATGTGCTCCATCAACTCCTTCACCGACAACGTCGGTGCGAGCGATGAATCGAGCGAAGGCGCCGCCGTCGTTGCGGCGGTCGTCGTGGCCGACGACTGGGACATGCACTGCTGCGAGGCCAGCGCAGCGACCAATACCAGGCCAGCCCCCGCGATCAACCGTCCTCGGCTCGTTCGCATCTGTGTGCTCTCGTCAGGTCGCGCCATTACTGCGCCGACGATGTCGGCACCGGCGGAATCTTCTCGTTCGGATACCAGTACTGCGAGTGACACGATTCGCACGCGCGCTCGATCTGCTCACCGACTTCGAACAGCTTGTCGGCGTCCTTGGCGTCAACGGCCTGCAGCGCAGCGACGCCCGCCTCATGGAGGCCATGCGCGCGCTTCCGCCACGCACCGAGGTCCTTGTTAATCAACGCTTCCATTTCCGAGGGCTCGAGCTCGACGCCGGGCGTCTCTGATTTCTCGCCGGGGCGAGCGACGTGACGGCCCGGCACCATCAGCAGGTTCGCGGCTTCGGTCAGCGCGATGGCGCCATGCCGCACCTTCGCCCATTCCTCATCGTTCTTGGGCCTGGTTTCGACCGTGCCTTTCTGGCTTTGCACCGTCGTGACCGCCAGCCAGACGACATCCGCATTCGGATCGACAACTGACTGCATCAGATCTTTCACGGTGGCAGTCGGAACATATTCAGGTGGAGGGGGCGCGGGCGCCGTGGCGGCAGCCGTCGTTTCCGACGGCTTCTGACACGCGGCGATGAGCACGAGTGAGGCGAGCAGAACGGCCGCGCTCGCGGCAAAGAACCATCGTACCTTCATCATTCCTTCACGATAGCCGACGGCAGGGGTGGAGGTGTCTGAACTCTTGATTAATTCCTCGTCAGAATCAGCAGCGTTGTGAATTCGGCCATAATCGGCGAAGACGTCCCTGCCTCACCGAAGCCTCTGGCGAAGGCGGGCTCGAGTATTGGAGAGCGTCGTGAATCTCATCAGAACTCGTGTGCTGACATTCGTTGGCGCAGCAACCGCGCTGGGGTTTCTGGTGGCGGGCGTCAGCGGACAGACCCGTCCGATGTGTGATCCCGATAATGGCGGCCTCACGCTGCCGCCAGGATTCTGCGCGCTGGTCGTGGCTGAGAATCTCGGGCCGGCACGTCACATGGTGGCGGCGCCGAACGGCGACCTCTATGTCGCGCTGATGACCAGCGGTGGGCGCGGGCAGGCACCGACCGGCGGCGGCGCGGTTGTGCTCCGCGATGCCAACGGTGACGGCCGCTTCGAGATGAAGGAGCCGTTCGGGAGCGGCAGCACCACGGGAATCGCGTTGCGCAACGGCTATGTCTACCTGGCGCATCCGACGACCATCGAGCGGATCAAACTGACAGCCGGACAGCTCAAGCCGACCGGTGCGGTCGAGACCATCGTGACCGGTCTCCCCAATGACCGGCAGCACGAAGACAAAGGGATTGCCTTCGACGGCACCGGCTCGCTCTACATCAACGTCGGCGCGCCGTCGAACGCCTGCCAGGATCCCGATCGCCGGCCTGGCGTGAAGGGCGTCGATCCGTGCCCGATCCTCGAGAAGCACGGCGGGATCTGGAAGTTCGACGAGAACAAGATGGGCCAGACGCAGGAGCAGGGCACGCGCTTCGCGACCGGTCTGCGTCAGATGCCGGCCATCACCTGGCAGGGCGGCGCGCTCTACATCGTCATGCACAACCGCGATCAGCTCGACACGTTCTGGCCGAAGAACTTCACGGCGAAGGACAACGCGGAGCGTCCGGCGGAAGGACTGTACCGCGCGACTCAAGGGTCTGACTTCGGCTGGCCGTACTGCTTCTTCGACTACACGACGAAGAAGCTCGTGTTGAATCCCGAATACGGCGGTGATGGCACTGAAGTAGGCCGCTGCACGAAGTTCACACAGCCCATCGTGGCCTATCCCGCGCACTGGGCGCCGGTGGACATCAAGTTCTACACGGGCACGCAGTTCCCGGCGAAGTATCGCAATGGCGCGTTCATCGCCTTCCACGGATCATGGAATCGCTCACCGCTTCCACAGGCCGGCTACAACATCACGTTCCAGCCGTTCTCTGGCGGCAAGCCCTCTGGCGCGTGGGAAGTATTCGCCGACGGGTTCGCCGGTCAGTCCTCGCTCGAGAATCCGAACGCGGCAGTGGCGCGGCCCGATGGCATCGCGCAGGCGCCGGATGGCTCGCTGTACATCGGTGAGAGCCAGAAGGGAAAAATCTGGCGCGTGATCTATACCGACGCCAAAAAATAGTCCGCTACTGAGCACGGAGCGCGCTCAGTGGATCGATTCTCGTCGCTCTCCGTGCCGGCACGTAACACGCGAACAGCGCGACTGAGGCCAGCAGGATCGTCGTCGCAGCAAGCGTCAGTGGATCGGTAGGAGAGGTCGAGTACAGCAGCGCGGCGAGGAGTCGCGCTGCCGCCAGCGATCCGAGCAGCCCCAGGAACACTCCAACCGCAATCAGCCGTGCACTCTCGGCGAGCACGAGCGACAAGATGTCTCTCGCCTTGCCTCCAACCGCCAGGCGGATGCCGATCTCGCGCGTGCGCTGCGACGTCGAGAAGACGAGCATGCCGTAAATGCCGAGCGTCGCGAGCAGGAACGCGAGTCCGGCGAGCACGGTGAGCAGGTTGGTCACGAACCGCCGCGCCGCCAATGTGTCAGCGACCAGGGCGCTGACGGTGGATGCGTCATAGATCGGCAAGGTGCCGTCCACTTCCCAGATTCGCGAGCGCAGCGACGGAATCAACGCTGCCGCGTCGCCTGTCGTCCTGACGACGAAGGTCATGGATCCGAATGGTGTCTGCGACAACGCCATGAACACTTCGGCGCGCGCCTCACGATCGAGCGCCTCATGCCGAAGACGACCGACCACACCGACGACCTGCAGCGTCCGCCATCGTCCCAGCCAGTTCACGCTGATGCGTTGATTGACAGGATTCTCGCCAGGCCAGAAGCGCTCGGCGATCTTGTCGTTGACCACGGCGACGAGCGCGCCGTTCGGGCGGTCGTCGTCGTTGAACACGCGACCCTGTGTCAGCTGGATGTCCATCGCGCGGAAGTAGTCGGCGGTGGCCACAGAGAGGAAGACGCTGGGCCGGTCGGCTTCAGGCAGCTCCGGCCGGCCTTCGACTTTGAAGCCGCCTTCGATGTTGATGTTGGCGGGGGCGAACGGCATCGCCGAGACGAGGCCCGCGCGTTCGACACCGGCCAGTGCCCGAATGCGATCGAGGGCCTGATCGAAGAAGACTTGCCGATGCTCATTGGTGCGGTAACGAGGGCCGTACGGAAACACTTGCAGGATGGCGACGTTGGCTTCCGAGAACCCTGGGTTGACGCTGGCCAGAGTGGTGAAGCTGCGTATCAGCAGGCCAGCAGACACGAGCAGAACGAGCGCCAGGGCAACCTCGGATACCACGAGCGTTGAGACGAAGCGGCGACGATCGTGACCACCGGTCGTGCCGGCGCCGCTTTGGGCGAGCTCGTCGCGCGTCGCCCGCCTCGAGAGACGCACGGCGGGCCAGAGACCGACCAGAATCGCGGTCACGACCGAGGCTCCCAGCGCAAATGCCATGAGGCGCAGATCCAAGGTGAGTTCGCCCAGCTGCGGAACGGTGCTCGAGCCGACCGCGACGAGGCCGTTGATCGCAGCGTGTGCGACAGCAAGTCCGGCGAGACACGCCAGCGTCGATAAAACGAGGCTCTCGACCAGTGTTTGACGGACCATCCGCCAGCCGCTCGCGCCGATGGCCGCTCGCAACGCGAACTCGCGTTGTCGATCGGCGGCTCTGGCCAGCAGCAGGCTCGCCACGTTCGCGCATCCGAGCAGCAGCACGAGGACAACAGCGCCGAACACCACGCGAAGCGGCTCGCGGATTGGACCGGCCAGGTGGTCGCGGAACGGGACGACCGTCGCCGTCATGTTGGTCAACGTGTTGGGGAACTCACGCGCCAGCTGCGACGAGATCGTCGAGAGCTCTGCGCGGGCCTGTCCCATGTCCACGCCCGGCGCCAGACGCGCGACCACGCTCCAGTACCGCGTGCGCCGGTTGTCGTACTCGAACGTCTGCAGCACCTTGGGCGCCCAGATCTCCTCTTCGCGCACCATGTTCTGCATCGCGGGATGGAACCAACGCGGCAGTACACCAACGATCTCGAAGGTCCTGTTCTCGAACGTGACCTTCTCGCCAACGATTGACGCTCGTCCGCCAAACAGCCGCTGCCACGTGCCGTAGCTGATGATGGCGACCGATGATTTGCCGTCGGTGTGCTCCTCGCGGAGGAACGTGCGGCCGAGCAGCGGCTGAACACCAAGCGCCTCGAAGAACCCTTCGGTGACGACACCGCCGACCAGTGTTCTGGGGACCGGTCCGTCAAGGTAGTCGAAGCTCTCGGGCGTCTCGGCGGCGATCGTCTCAAACGTGTTCGAGCGGTTTCGCCAGTCGAGGAACACTCCTGGAGCCACTCCGTCGCGTTCCTCCGGATGCTCCTTGTTCGTGAGCCAGACCGTCGCCACGCGATCGGCCTCGCGGTACGGCAGGTCGCGGAGGAGCAACGTGTCGATCACGGAGAACACCGCAACCGTTCCGCCAATGCCCAGAGAGAGCACGAGGATCGCGAGCATCGACATGGCCGGCCGACGATGAAGCATGCGCAGCGCGTAGCGCACGTCGCGCATGATGTCGTGGTCGAACGTGAACTGCTGTCGCAGCCAGGCCGCATCGGCAATCGCGCCCGTCGAGCGTCGAACGACGTCCGCGCGATCGCGCCAGTCGGCGGGCTGTTGTCGATTCACCGTGGACCACTTGTGCTGGATCTCGGCTTCCCACTCGCGGACCCATTCGTCGCGAATCACCGCCGGCACGAGTCTCCGGAACGCGCGAATGAGACCGAGTGACAGACGAAGCGCCAGCGGGTTGCGGTGGTGATGAGGCATGACTACCCTCGCGAATGGCGTGCCGGGCGGAGCGCCCGCGCGCCACGCGGCGCGCGGTAGCGATCGGCGGTGTCGGCGAGCGCCTTGCGGCCTTCCGCGGTCAGTTCGTAATACCGGCGCTGCGGCCTTGGCTCGTTCTGCGCGACCTCGCTGTCCTCCCACTGCGAGGTAACCATGCCTTCTCGTTCCAGGCGGCGAAGGATCGGGTACACGGTTCCGCTCGGAAGGTTCGTCGCATCCATGATGTCGAACCCGTAGTGATAACGGTGTGACAGCGCCTCGAGCACGAGCGCCGTGGAGTAGGTCGTGCGCATAGGCTATGTAGAGTAATACGTAAGTAGTGATCTAGACAAGTAGGGCCAAGTAGGCCGGTCCTTTTGGACCGGCCGTTCAGGCACGTCCAAAAGGACGTGCCCTACGGTTATTTCGTGGGGGCGTTGGGGTTCGAGGAACCGGCGAATAGCCGGCGGCCGTCCTGGAAGGTGATGCTCGTGGCGTTGCCAGTGGTCGATCCGTTGCGCGCCTGATAGCCGTCGATCACGAGTACGGTGCCGGCGACGAGATCTTCCTTGCGCCACCCACGTCGGTACAGCGCGTTGGCCCCGCCGGTTTCCCACGCCCACTTCACGACCTTGCCGTCCTTACCCGCGACGTTGATGTAGATCCACGCGTGCGGGTTGGACCATCGCATCTCGATGACTTTGCCAGTCAATTTGAGTGGCTTGTTCGAGTCGTACTCTGCCGAAAACGAATGATGTGCAGCCGCCGAGGCCGCCATGAGTCCAATCAGTGCCGCAATGATTCCAGTGAACCGTACTCGTCCCATCGCTACCTCGTCGAATTTGTCCGCGCCTTCGCGCGCACCTCGTCTCTCACGTCCTTCAGGTGCTGCAGATCCTGATTGTCCTCGTGGCACGCCACCTCGAGCAGCTCTTCCTTCTGACGATTGAGCGCGAAGGCAATCGTCCAGGGGCGGGTGTAGACGATCGGATCCGACACGGTGGCTTGATAGTGAATCAGATCGCCGTTGATCGGTTTGAACCGTTCGATGACACGTTCCGCGTGACTCACGATCTCGCCAACTTCGTTCAGCCAGGTCTTGCCGTTCAAGTTCCTGGTCTCGACGACCAGCGTGTCGCCGTCCCACTTGCCGACCGAGTCTCCCTGCCACAGTCGCATCTCGTCGGGCAGGAACGCACGCCCGTCGAGCGGAATGCTCCGCCACGACATCCGCTCGTGAAGGATGACGAGGTAACCCGGCGGCTGCAGGATGTGCAAGGGCGCCGGCACATACATCGACCGCGGCACGCCGGCGACGAAACAATGCGCGGTGGGATCGTCGTACCCGCGCTCGGGCAGCTGACGGCTCTTCACCTCGGCCTGCGCCCACGGCTGCATCGGCAGCGTGCCATCCGGCGGATCGACGATGATGCCGCGGCCCGCGGGTGTGAGGAAGTCCTGCTCGTGCTTGCCGAGCCCGTAGTTGCCCCCGCCACCGTCGGGCATGTAGAAGCCCGAGAGATCCGGTTTGCCGTCGGCCATGCGACGGATCGGAGGAGGCGGTCCAGAGGGCTTGGCTGGTTCGGGCGGCGCGGCTTGGCCAGGCCGCCCGGGCGTTGGTGCCGATGTCTCCGGCAAATTGAACGATGCCGGCGCGCTCATCGACGCCCAGTCCGCAGGAATCTCCGGTAGCTTCGCTGACGGGCCCGGGTACCAAGTCTTGGGATCGCGCTCGAAATCGCCGCTCGCTTCTTCGAGCTCCGCCTGGCACTGGTACTCGAGCACACGGTCGCGATCCTTGTGCCGGTAAATCGGCATCGCGATCTTCCACGGCTTCGAGAACACTTTTGGATCCTCGATCGTGGCTTCGTACTGAATCGTGTCGGGGTCCGTCATCGTGTAGCGCTCGACGACGTGAATCTGATCGCTGTGGAAGGTGCCGGTGGTGTCGAGCCAGGTCTTGTCGTTCAGATCCTTCACGTCCACAACCAGCGTGTCGCCTTCCCAGCGGCCGCGTGAGTCACCCATCCAGAAGTCGATGCCCTCTGGCCCCGGCACGCCGTTGGTGTGAATCGTGCGATGTACTTGCGACCACTCGAACGTGATCGCGATGTGCTCGGGCGTCTGGTAGATGTGGAAGGGGAACGGCAGGTACATGATCCGCGGGACGCCGGGCATGTAGCACTTCGACAGCGGATCCGCCTGCCGGTTTGACGCGAGCTCGAGCCGCTGCTTGGCGGCGTCGGGCAAGTACGGGATCGTGCGTCCGTCAACGACGCTGCGTCCCGCTGTCCTTCCGTCGCGCGCGACGTGGTCCTCGAGCCCGAACGCGGCCGAGTTCCGCACCTGCCACACCCCTTGCAGGTTGGGTTTGCCGTCCGCGGTGCGAGGCAGAGTACTCACGGGCTGGGTGCGCGAACACGCGCTGGCGACGAGAAGCAGGACGACGCAGGCCGCGCGGTTGGCGGCGGGGCACGAGGACATGTCGCAATTGTAGTGCGCGCTCTCGAGATGACTGAAGCAGTCCGCGGTCTATAATCGCGAGCGCTTCCCTTCGTGTCGCTCCAGCACGGCACCCGAATCGGCCCGTACGAAGTTACCGCCCAGATTGGCGAAGGGGGCATGGGCCAGGTGTATCGAGCGACCGATAGCAACCTGGCGCGCACGGTGGCGATCAAGGTGCTGCCTGATGCGGTCGCGCAGGACGCGGAACGCGTCGCGCGATTCGAGCGCGAAGCTCGGACGCTCGCCGCCCTGAATCATCCCAACATCGCCCACGTCTACGGCCTGGAGCGCGCGCAGAATCAGGTCGCGCTGGTGATGGAGCTCGTTGAAGGTCCGACGCTCGACGAGCGAATCACGCACGGCGTCATTCCCTTGCGCGAGGCGCTGCCAATCGCGCGGCAAATCGCCGAAGCGCTGGAAAGCGCCCACGAGCACGGCATCGTGCATCGCGATCTCAAGCCCGCCAATATCAAGATTCGACCGGACGGCACGGTGAAGGTGCTGGACTTCGGACTGGCGAAGGCCATGGAATCCGCGCCGAGTCCTTCCTCCTCAGGCACGCCCGCGCCCGGTGCGCTCTCGATGTCGCCGACCATCACTACGCCGGCGCTCCTCACCGGAGCAGGAATCATTCTTGGTACCGCAGCCTACATGAGTCCCGAGCAAGCCAGAGGGAGGCCGGTGGACAAACGCACGGACATCTGGGCGTTCGGCTGCGTGCTCTACGAAATGCTGACCGGCCGCCGCGCGTTTGCCGGAGACGATGTCACTGAAGTGCTCGCGCGCGTCCTCGAGCGAGAGGTCGATCTCGCCGCGATTCCTGCCTCGGTTCCACCCGCGATCCGTCGTTTGTTGCGCCGTTGTCTGGCGAAGGACCGCCGCCAGCGGTTGTCCGACATCGGCATCGCCCGCCTCGAGATCGACGAAGCGCTGAGTGGTGCGCCCGAGAGCGCGCCTGCCGCATCGACAGGCTCGCGCTGGAGGTTTGAACGCGCCGCGTGGGCGGCCGCCGTCGTCGCCGCAGCGCTCATCGCGGCCGGTGCGATGTATTACAGCCGTCCCGTTCCCGCGGCGCTTTCTGAGGTGCGGTTTGAGATACCGGTCACGCAGATGCGCTTCTCGACCGACATCGCGGTGTCGCCAGACGGACGCCGCGTGGCGTTTGCTGCAGCAGCGCCCAACGGACGCGATGCGATCTGGGTTCGCGATCTGAATGCGCCAACGGCCCGGCTGCTGCCTGCGACTGAGAGCGCCTCGCCTCAATCCATGTTCCCAGCGTGGTCACCTGACGGCCGTTATATCGTCTTCGCCGCTGACGGCAACCTGAAGAAAGTTGACGTGATGGGTGGCGCAGCGCAAACGCTGACACAGCTTGGCGGTCAGCTGGGCGGGGCCACGTGGAACCGCGACAACGTCATCGTCTTCGCTAGCAACGATCACGGCCTGCGCAGGGTCTCCGCGTCGGGCGGCGCCGTCACTGCGGTCAGCGAGCGCGACGCATCCCTCGAAGAGACGTACCACGACACGCCGGTGTTCCTGCCCGATGGCCGGCGCTTTCTCTATTACGCCTGGAGCAACGCCAAGGAGGAGAATCGGGCGATCTTCATCGGCTCACTCGATTCGCCGTCACGCACGCGGCTGATGACGGCCGAATCGAACGCGATGTACAGCCGGGGTCATCTGCTCTTTATGCGTGGCGATACCCTGGTCGCCCAACCGTTCGATCCCGACCGTCTTCAGATCACCGGCGATGCCGTGTCGCTCGACGTTCGAGTCACCAAATTCGGGGGCGAGTTGGGTGCGTTTTCGGTGTCCGAGACGGGAACACTGATCTATCGCGAGCCGCGGGACGAAAGCCCGACGCGTCAACTGGTCTGGATCGATCGCGGGGGCAAGACCGTGCGGGCGACCGATGACGAATTCTCGATGGGCCCCGGGGTGAAGCTATCGCCGAGTGGCAAGCAGATCGCCTTCGTCGAAGGTAACCCGCCGGACGTCTTTGTGTACGACCTCGAGCGCCGCGTCAAGACGCGGTTGACGACGAGTCCGGAAACAGATCACAACCCGGTGTGGTCACCCGACGGCAGCAGAGTCGTCTTCGATTCGCATCGCCAGGGCCCTGATCCACAGAGTGCGTCCGACGCCGGTTTGTATGAGCGGCCCGCGAATGGTGCGACAGCCGAGCAGCCGATGCTCGACCGCGAGAGAGGCGTTCAGCACTCGCCGCGCGACTGGTCGGCCGACGGGAAGACACTGGTGTTTGCGAAGCAGGGACAAAACGGCCGCTGGAACCTGTGGGGATTTCCACTCACCGGCGAACGCAAGCCGTTTCCCTATCGGACCAGCGAGTTCAACGAAAACGAAGCCGCGTTGTCGCCGAACGGACAGTTTCTCGCCTTTACCTCAAACGAGTCTGGCAGGAACGAGGTCATCGTACAGCCATTCCCGGACGCGAGCCGCGGCCGATGGCAGATTTCGAGCGAAGGCGGTTCTGCTCCGCGATGGCGCCGCGACGGACGCGAGTTGTTCTACGTCGATCTCAAAGGACGCATCATCGGTCTGTCTGTAACCACCACGGGTCAGACGTTCAGCATTCAGCAAACGTCGCTGATGATGCAGACACCTTTGCCCGTACCGCTGCAGACCGCGGGCTCATCGGCGCCGTTCGACGTCGCGCCAGACGGACAGCGTTTCCTGCTGACGTTGCCGATCGCGGGCGTCTCCGCCACGCCGATCAGCGTGCGGGTCAACTGGTCGGCGCTGACGGGCTCGACGCACTAGATCCAGCCTTACACGTCGTCGCGGCCGATGTTGACGATGAAGTACCGCGAGAGCGAGGTGCCAACGTTCTTCGCGTTGTGCATCTCGTTCGAGCCGATCACACCGACGTCGCCGGGGCCGAGCCGGTACGGCTTGCCGTTGATCGTCAGCTCCATGGTGCCCTCGCGGATCAACATCATCTCTTCCCGGAGATGTTGATGTGGCGGATGGTTGACTTCGCCGGGCGCGATCTCGCTCGAGTGCGATTCCATCTTGAAGCCGGTGTGTGTCTTGGCGCGGAACATATCGAGGCGCTTGTTCTTTCCGTTGGCCGTGACCGGAAGGGCGTCGTACTTGAAGTGCTGCGTCTTCATCACTGGCAGCTTCTCGACCGGCGTGTCGCCAGCAGGCACTGCAGCGGGCGCTTGTTGCGCCTCGAGCGTCGTGGCGCTGGTCGCCACGAGTGCCGGAAGCAGGAATCCCAGGTCTCGGCGTGAGAGTTTCATGGCGGATCCTTTCACGGCCGGTCCAAAAGGACCGACCCTACTTAGCGCGTCCCTTGAATCCTTCAGCGAGCATTGACAGCTTATAGATCGTCTTGGCGTTGTTCCTGACGCCTTCCGGCGTGGTGAACTCCTTGCCGTCGGCGCCGAGCGCGCCGCTGCCGACGATGTAGAGGATCTTTTTGTCGCGGCCGGCGAACGCAACACTGATCGCATTCCGCGGCGTCGGGATCAACCCGAGGTGCGTGCCGCCGCGATCGAAGACCTGCACACCGGGCTGTGAGGTCACATAGAGGCGGCCTGCCGCATCGATGGCCATGCCGTCGCCAGTGCCGCCGGCCTCGAGCGTCGCGAAGTCGCGCCGATTGGCGACGCTGCCGTCGGCCTGCACATCGAAGGCGAGGACGCTGGCGCCGTTTGTCACGTATACGACGCGCTCGTCCGGACTGAGCATGATGCCGTTGGCGCGGATGTTCTCGCCGAGGCTGCTCACGCGTCCGGCGGCGTTGACGTAGTACGCACCGCCGACGGTGAAGTACACGCCGCCCTTTTTGTCCGCGACGAGATCGTTGAGACGACCGAGCGGTTTGCCGTCGAACGCATCGGTCAGCACTTTCCTCTCGGGTGAGAGTACGCTCACGGCGGTCGGCTCCGCACACTGCGCGGGTTGTCGTCCTGGGTCGGTGCACGTCCGTTCGACCCCAAGCACGCGACCCGTGGCGTCGATCGCGATCGCACCGGCACCATGCGTGTGCTCGATCGCGACCGAGGCCTGGTCATTCGCGTCGAGCTTGCTGATTCGATTGGGCTGTTCCTGGGCAAACAGCAGCCCGCCGTCGGAGGTTCCGACGATGCCATCGGCGTTGTCGGTGCCCTGCCAGGCGAGCATCCACTGACTGTTCGCGGCAACCACGCCGGCAATCGGCGTTACGGTGACCTGTCTTGCGCCCGCCGGCTGTCCACTACGCTGGGCGGCGATGGGAACACCGAGCGCCAGGACGACCAGCCAGGCTCGCGCGCGCATGGACGGCGATTATCTCTCCCCCCGCTTCGAAGTCAACGTCATACGGAGCCGCTACACTTGGACGTTGTTCACGCTGCTCACCGTTATCGCGGGCATCGCCGCCGGTGGGATCGCGTCGGTCGCCGGCTTTGGGATTGGCAGCCTGCTCACGCCCGTGTTCGTGACGCTGGTGCCGACACAGATCGCCGTCGCCGCGGTCTCGATTCCTCACGTCGTCGGCACGGCCGCGCGCTTCTGGCTCTTGCGGGGACAGGTCGATCGCCATCTCCTCGTGCGCTTCGGACTCACGAGCGCCGCCGGCGGATTGGCCGGCGCGTTGCTTCAGGCACGCACCAGCAGCGCAGGTCTGACGATTCTCTTCGGCGCGCTGCTGTTGTTCGTCGCCGTGAGCGAGTTCACCGGCTTCTCGAAGCGGATGAGGTTTCGTGGCGCGGTCGCGTGGATCGCCGGCGCGCTCTCGGGTCTGCTCGGCGGAATGGTCGGCAATCAAGGCGGGATTCGATCGGCCGCGATGCTCGGCGTCGAAGTGCCGCGACAGGCGTTTGTCGGTACGGCCACCGCGGTCGCGCTCATCGTCGATGGCGCACGTTTGCCCGTGTATCTCGCCACGTCAGGCGGTGAACTGATCGACATGTGGCCGACCATCGCCACTGCGACGGTCGCCGTCGTCTGCGGAACGCTGTTCGGTCACCGCCTGCTGGTTCGTATTCCCGAAGAGAAGTTCCGTCCGACGGTCGCTGTGCTTCTGGCCATCTTGGGGGCGGCGATGCTGATGGTTGGTCTCCGCGGTCGATAGAGACAACGGAGAGGACGGAGGACACGGGCCTCAAGGTCGAGCTGTCTATCGACGTCCGCCCCATCCGCCGAAATGACGTAGAGGTTTCAGACAGGAGCCGTGCGTCGATGTGCGCCTTGGTGTGCACTCCCGCGCGGTAACGCGTCGAACTCGACGAGACCGCAATGATTGGCAGGACCATCGGTAAATACCGGATCGTCGGACAGCTTGGCCGCGGTGGGGCGGGCATCGTCTACAAGGCCGTAGACGAGACGCTGAACCGCGACGTCGCCGTCAAGACGTTGAATCCGGACCTCGCCAACACCGAGGTCATGACCCGCTTCCGCGCGGAAGCGACGATCCTCGCCAAGCTCAATCATCCGCAGATCGCCACCATCTTCGAGTTGCTGCAGTCGGAGAACGACTTGCTGATGGTGATGGAGTTCGTGCGCGGCGAGACGCTCGACAAGCTCGTCGACCGGCTTGGCCCGATCGCACCCGATCGCGCCGCCTATCTCATCGATCTCGTTCTGTCTGCGCTCGAACACGCCCATCGCGCCGGCGTCGTGCACCGCGACGTGAAGCCTGCCAACGTGATGGTCACCGACGAAGGCGGGATCAAGATCATGGACTTCGGCATCGCGCGCGTGCTTGGCGCCGAGCAGAAGACCGTGGATTTTCGCTTGATGGGGACGCCCGCCTACATGTCGCCCGAGCAGGTGATGGGCGAGGAAGTGGATGGCCGCAGCGATCTCTATTCGGTTGGCGTGCTGTTCTACCGGCTGATCAGCGGAGCGCTGCCCTTCGCCGCCGACACCGCACTCGGCATGCTGCAGCGGCAGATTCGCGATACGCCGACGCCGGTGAACGTGCATCGTCCCAGCCTGCCGGCGTGGTGCGATCAGATCGTGCAGCGCGCGCTCTCGAAGACGCCTGCCGATCGATTCCAGTCCGCCGAAGAATTCCGCGATGCGCTCGGCCGCGCCACCGGGCCGCTGCCGGTGGCTGATTTCGCCAGAACATTTGCGCTCGTCGATGGACAATCCGCGCCGGTCCTCGGGCCCACCGACACGATCGATCTCTCGCGACAAGCCGTCGTGAATGGGTCGGTCACGGCCGTGCACCCGGCGGCATCTGTGCCTCCATCGAAGACCGCGAAGAACGCGGTGTCGGTGGCGATGGTGGCGGCAGCCGTCGTGGTCGGCATGGCGATCGGATATGCGGTCTTGGAGCACCGCGCGTTGCCGGACAACTCGTCCGCACGCGAGATGGTGAAGGCGACGGTACCCGCGGACCCGGCGGAGCCTGCTGCCACGCTCGTCAGCACGCCTGCGGACCCGAGCACGCAACCGGCCGCCGTTGCTCCCGCTGCGAATGCGCCGGCTTCCACGCCCGCGCCAGTGGAACCTGTGCCAGCTCCGGCGCCCACCGACGATCCGGTGACGGTGCCGCCAGCCTCACGCCGCACCGCCCCGCCGGTGAAACCGGTGCGCGAAACAGCGCGCGCCGAGGAACGTGCCGCGACGGAACGTTCCGCGACGACAGTTCCCGAAGCCTCGCTGGTGTTTGAGACGCGAGCGCTCGTCGGCACTCGAAAGCCGAAGGAGCAAAGCGCGCAGCTGGTGCTCGCCGAGGGAAAGATCACGATCATCCCCACGTCCGATCCGAGTACCACGCTCTGCGCGATCCCCTATGGACGTGTGATCTCGATCACCGTGTCGAAGAGCCGCGACCCGCTGTGGAATTCGCCGCAGGGTCCGGCGCCGGTCGCTCGCGCCGGCGGCACGTTCAGCAAGTTCGGCATCGCTGCGACGCGCGAATGGGTTTCGCTGCGTACCAGCACGGACGAACAGTTCGTGGCCATGCGCTTCGACGAGGTGATCTTCAAGCGCGTCCTGCTCGCGCTCGAGGAGCGCACCGGACATCGGCCGGAAGTCGTGGTGCTGCCAACCGACGAAGAGAAGAAGAAGTAGGGCCGGTCCCTTTTGACCGGCCGATCACTTCTGTAACGCACGCTCAAAAACCGCCCACACCCTACACGCCGCTGCACTCGCTGATTGCGACCAGCTCAGCCGGATCTTCACGTCCGCGAACCACTTCCGGCCGTCCACCGTCAGCGGCGCACTCCTTGTAAGTGCAGGACCCATGCGGCTGAAGGTCGGCGCAGGCACTGACACGGGGCGCGTCCGCGCGCTCAATGAAGATGCCTACATGCTGCGCGCCGACGAGGGCCTGTTCGTCGTCTGCGACGGGATGGGTGGCGCGCCGGCCGGAGAGGTCGCGAGCCAGATGGCGGTTGATGCGATTCTCCGCGAGCTGCGCGAGAAGGCGCCGACCAGCCCGCGACTGCCAGACGCGGACGCGTATCTGCCGCACACGAATCGGCTGGCCCACGTGGTCCGCCGATCGAACGAAGTGATCTACGACCAGGCGCAGAAGGATCCGCGTCAGGCCGGTATGGGCACGACGGTGGTCGGCGCGTGGTTTCGCCAGCAGATCATGAGCGTCGCGCATGTGGGCGACAGTCGCGCGTATCTGTGGCACGACCGGCGGCTCGAGCCGCTGACTCGCGACCACTCGATTGGCGAAACGCACATCGCGGCGGGATTGCTCGAAGAGCTGCGGCGTTTGCCCGTCGAGCAGCAAAACGCGCTGGTGCGGGTGCTGGGACGAGAGCCGGACGTCGAAGTCGATCTCAAAGAAGTGCCGGTGCAGCCAGGCGATTACGTGCTGCTGTGCAGCGACGGCCTGACACGCATGGTGCCGGAGTATGTGCTGGCCAAGGCATTTCGCGAATTTCGGGAACCGCAGCGGATCTGCGACTTCCTGATTGCCGCCGCGAACAGCAACGGCGGCGCAGACAACATCACCGTGGTGGTGGTGGAAGTGACGGGCGGCTGGTGGCGCCGCTTCGTGAAACGGTGGACGCGATCTGCAAGAGGGCAGTATGCCGAAGCTAACGCTGCAGTATGAAGGCCGTCTCCTGAAAGAGTACACGGTGGGTGTGGGCCTGACGATCGGGCGCTCGCCGGACAACACGTTGATCATCGATAACCCGGCTGTGTCGGGTCATCATGCGCGCGTCTTTTCCGAGAGCGGCGCGGTAATTCTCGAAGATCTCAACAGCACGAACGGCACATTCGTGAACGGTCAGTTCAGCGCTCGCCGCGTGCTGCGCAACGGCGACGTCATGCAAATCGGTAAGCACCAGCTCGTCTTCGAGAACACGCAGGAGTGGTCGGCGCCGCCGCCGCAGCTCCCGGCACTCGGCGACACGGTGAATCTCGACACCAAGCAGCATCGCGCCCTGCTCTCCACGATCGAAGACGCGAAGGCTCAGGCACCCGCACGGCCGCCACAGAAGGCGGCAGCCGCACCGCGACGCATCGGCGTGCTGCAGGTGGTCGCCGGCCGCGCCGAGCAGACCGAGTACGATCTCGAGGCGCACACCTCGTTGATCGGAAGATCCCAGGACTCGCTGGTGCGACTGCACGGCTGGTTCAAGCCGGCAGTGGCGGTAGCGATTGCGCGCAGCAACGACGGCTACATCGCCACGCCGATGGGCGGGCGCACGACACTCAACAACGAACCGCTCGAGCAGAGGCAGCCGCTCCAGGAAGGCGATGTTCTCAACGTCAACGGACTCGTGCTCGAGTTCCGCTGGAAGGACCACGCCGCCGCCGAGCCGGCGGCGTAACGGCCAACGCCCAACTCCCAATTTCCAACCACTCCCAACGCCCAATTCCCAATAAATTGGAAGTTGGGAATCGGGAGTGGTTGGTAGTTGGGCGTTGGGAATTGGGAGTTGAGTCTATTCCGGGCGTAGCGCGTCGATGACGTCCACTCGCGACGCGCGCGCGGCCGGCACGAGCGACGCCATCACCGCCGCGACCACCAGAATCATCGCGGCCGCCACGATCGGCAGCGCACCTGGAATGCGGACGTCTTCGATGTAGGCACCGACGATCCGCGTCAGCGCGAATCCGCCAACACCGCCAGCGACGATCCCAATCCCCGCGATCACTGCGCCTTCCTTGAGGACGCGCATCAGCAGCGACATCGGCGCCGACCCGATCGCCAGCCGGATCCCGAATTCGCGCGTCCGCGCGCTGACCGAGAAGGCCAGCACACCGGCGACGCCAACAATCGCGATCGTCAGCGCCACCGCGGCGAAGCCACCGAACACCAGCGCGTTCAGGCGATTGGGCGCCAGCACCTCGGCGCGCACGTCTTCGAGCGTGGCGGCCTGCTCGACGGGCTGCTCGGCCGACAGGTCGCGGATGATGCGCGTGATTGGCGCGACCAGCGCGTACGGATCCGTTTGCGTGTGCACGAACAGACGGCCACCGCCGATCTCTTGCTCGAACGGGTGATAGACCGTCATCGCCGGTCCCGGCACCAGGTTCTCGTCATCCACGTCGCCGACGATGCCGACGATGCGACGGCCCTCGGTGCTGACGTCGATGAACTTCATCACCGGATCGGTCCAGGTCACGCGCCGGTTCAGCACGTCCCGATCGGAGAACATCCGCTTGGCGATGCTCTCGCTGACGATCACGACTTTTTCGGCGTCGCGGCGATCGGCGTCGGTGAAATCGCGGCCGGCGATAAGTGGCACTCCCACCGACGAGAAGAATCCGGCAGAGACGCTGCGGAAGCGGGCGCGCGGATCCTCCTCGCCGTTCGCTTTGGTATAGCCCTCGACCGAGAACTGGAAGCCAGGACCGAAGCGCCCGGCTTCGCGCCACGGGATGATCGTCCCGACCGCCACTCGTTCAACGCCCGGCAGCTCGGTGATCCGCCGCATCACGTCCTTGTAGAACGCGGTGACCTGATCGGGCGTGCGTCCATACGACATCACCGGCACGTGCAGCGCCAGCACGTTGCGCATATCGAAACCGGTCTGTTGCGCCTGCAGCGTGAGAAGCGCTGTCAGCAACGCGCCGGCGCCGGCGAGGAGCATGAACGACGCCGCGATCTGCATCACCGCGAACGCGCGCAGACGGCGGTTCGTGCCGCTTGTGAGACGCGCGCTGCCATTGGACAGGCCGAAACCATTCGCCGCATCGGCCGACGGCAGCCGCGGCACGAAGGCGAGCAGCACAGCGGCAGCGAGCGCGAGACCCACGCCAACCCACAAGAGACTTGAATCAACCGTGACGTCCAGCGCGCGCACCGAGAAACGCGCCGCATACCGCGACAGCAGCGTCACCATCGGCCGCGCCACGATCACGCCGAGCACGGCGCCAGCGCCGCACAGCACGAGACTCTCGGCGAGCAGCGTCCGGCGCAGCTCCGACGGGCGCGCGCCAAGCGCGGCGCGGACTGCCAACTCGCCTTCGCGACGCACCGATCGCGCGAGAATCAGGTTGGCGACGTTCGAGCACGCGATGACGAAGACCAGCGCTGAGGCGGCGAGCAGCACCAGCAGCACGGTGCGCGCCGGCGAGGTGATTTGATCGCGCAGTTTGACGGCCTCGATGCGGAAATCCGATTTCGCGGAGTACACATCCGGGTGCTCTTTGACCATCGCACCGTGCGCCGCGCCAAGATCGGCGCGTGCACCCTCGAGGTCGGCGCCGGGCGCCAGTCGGCCAAACAGTTCCGTCATCCGATGCACGCGCCCCGTCACCATCGTCGCCGACAGATGGTGCGGGCTGGTGACGACGTTGGCGATGATTTCCGTCTGAGACGGATACGGCACTGACGGTTCGAGGACGCCGACGATGGTCGCCGTCCGAGTGTCCAGCCGGACGACCTTGCCGATGACCGACGGGTCACTCTTGAGTGCGGTCGTCCAGAATCGGTGCGTCAGCACCGCCACGCCGGCCGCGTTCGGTCCATCGTCGCCGGCATTGATCAGGCGTCCGAGGACCGGCCGGAGTCCCATCACGTCGAAGTACGAGCCGCCGACGACGCCGGCGCTGACGACGCGCGGCTCGCCAAGGCCGACCATCGTGAAGCCGATGGTCGAAAAGTCGCCGAAGGCGGTCACGGTCTTGACGCGCGCCTTCAGGTCGTCGATCTCGGGCACGGAAAACGCGGTGTTGGGCGCATTGAGCCCTGGCGCGCTCTGTCGGATGTAGATGAGCCGATCCTCGTCGCGGTTGACGAGTGGGCGTAAGAGCACACCTCGCACCACGCTGAAGATGGCGGCGTTAGCGCCGATGCCGAGCGCGAGCGTGAGGATGACGGTGATCGCCAGCCCCTTGGCACGGACGAGCGATCGAAGTGCGAAACGAAGATCGGCGAGCAGGCTCATGACGCCTCCGGTGACGCGTTCACTCACTTGTCGAATGAGCAGGGGCCGGATCGACAGCCCCATCGCCGGCCGACAGAATTATATTGGGCCGGCGGATATGACGATCGCCGATGGGTTGAGGTTGGAATTCGAGCGGGAAACCCAGGCGACTCGCCGGTATTTGGAGCGCCTGCCAGAAGACAAGCTCGCCTGGCGGCCACACGCGAAGTCGTTTACCGCAGGGGATCTGGCGTCGCATATCGTCGAGTGCGTGCGCTGGACGGACGTCATCTTCGGCGGCGACGAGTTCAATGTCGATCCGGCGGCGTTCACGCCGTATCGAGCCTCGTCCACGGCCGCGCTGCTCGAGGCGTTCGACGCCGACGTGGCGCGCGGCACGCGCGTGCTTGCCACGGTCGGCGATGAGGCAATGACACATCCCTGGCGCATGATGATCAAAGGAAAACTTCGGTTTGAGCGGCCGAAGGCAATGGTATTTCGCGACTTCACCTTGAGCCATCTCATTCATCACCGCGGGCAGCTGTCGGTGTACCTCCGGCTGCTGGACGTCCCGGTCCCGGGTGCGTACGGCCCCACCGCGGACGAGTAGGGCCAGTCCTTGGACCGGCCTGCGCGGAATGGAAATGATGTTGCACTCGTACGTCACGGAGGAGCTGCAATGAAGTTGACGCAACTGGTACTCGACGAGCTCGAACGGGAGGCGGAGCTGTCACGGCGGGCGCTGGAGGTGGTGCCTGCGGGAAAGGGCGAGTGGAAGCCGCACGACCGGTCCATGATCTTTGGCTATCTCGCCGACATGGTGGCGAACATTCCGAACTGGGTGGCGATGATCGTCACGCGTCCCGAGCTCGACGTCGCGCCCCCGGGCGGTCCACAGCAGAAACGCGAGCCGATGCAGGACAGCGCGGCGTTCGTGGCGGCGCTCGACAAAGCCATGGCGGGCGCGCGCACTGCGCTCCAGCAAACGACGGACGAGCACCTCATGACGGGCTGGCGGCTGCTCGCCGGCGGCAAGCCGGTGGTCGAGGCATCCCGATACGTGATGATTCGCGACACGATCAATCACTGGGTACATCACCGCGGCCAGATGACGGTCTACTTGCGCCTGATGGGCGCACAGGTGCCGGCGTTGTACGGCCCCTCCGCCGACGATCAACGGTTCTGATCCGTCGTTACAATCAGGCCGATGCCGGGTCGCGAGTGTTATCACTGCAAACAGTGGGTTGAGGAAGGCGCAGCACACGACTGCTGGACGACGACGGAAGTCGCGCTGACCGGCGATCTGTCAGAGGATTTGCGAGACGCATGGGAGCGGCTGCGTGAGACGGCCACCGAGTTCGGCGAGCAGCGGATCTATGCCTCGCACAACTCGATCATGTTCTCGCGGAAGTCGTGTTACTTCTTCGTGCGGCCGAAGAAGAGCTTCCTCGAGCTTTGTGTGTTCCTCGGCCGGCCGCTCAAAGCGCCGCAGGTGCGGCGCAGCGACCCCTCGTCCAAGACGAAGTTCTATAGCATCCTTCAGATCAGACACCGCGACGAGGTCGAGTCACCGATCACGGACTGGTTGCGCGAAGCCTACGACCTGTCCGAGACGCTGAGCGCGAAACCAGCCGCGAGAAAACCATCACGTAGAGGCGGGTCCGACCCGCCTAAAAAGAAATCCTCAGCCGCGCGTTCGCGGAAGACGAAGCGACCGGCCCACACGAAGCGTGCGAAACGTAATTGAGTAGCGCAGCTCCGCCACCGGCGGAATGCTGTGTTCGTAGTCGCTGCGCGCGTCGCCCTTCATCACATACGCCGAGCGCGGCGTCAGCACGATTTCGTTCGTCGCCGTGCGCCGGCCGCGCTCGCTCGTAGTGTCCGGCTTCAGCCGGACTTTCGTGGCCGGAGAGGCGTAGGGTCGAAATCGCATCCGGCAGGCCGAGACTAACGAGACGCCAAACACGATGTCGTATTGCGGCGCGTCACGGTGCCATCCAATGGGAGCGCCCGGCGGGTACTGATTGATCAACGCCATCGCGAAGGCCGCCGGCTGGACGCCTGCCCACGTCGAGGCGCGTTCGATCAATGGTGCAAGGAATTCGGGGATCGGCAGCGCCGGCGCGTCGCCCTGGTCGTACGACGCGCCGAAGAATGCGACACGTCGGCGAGCGACTACGCCGCGCATCTCGAAGTCAGAGAATTCCACGCGCGTGATGGCGTCGAGCAATGCCGCCTCTTCCGCTGCGCTGATGAAGTCCTCGCGGTAGTCGAAACCGTCAGGCGTGTCGGGCGCGAAGAGTGACATCCGCCCGGAGTGTTCCGGAGCGCTAGCCAAAGCGCAAGCCGGTCAGTTCTCGGTGGGTGTTTTCGAGATCGAGTCAATGACCACGACGTCGAGCGGCGCCCTGCGAGACTCGAGCGTCAGCCCGACATTCCGCAGCGGGCCTGACAGCGGATCGGCATTGGCGTTATCCAGCATTCGCAGCGCTTGAGGAGGAACCGCGACCCCCCCGTTGACCGCCGAACGAATCATCAGCGCCGTGTAGTCCTCGGGAGCAATGTCGATGACGACATCGTAGTCGCCGGTCAGACCCGTCTGATCAACCACGGCGCGATCGACGAACCGAGTCAATAGTTCCGCAAAAGTAGCCATGCTCATCTTCCTGACGACGAGCTGATTGTTGCCGAACGCGACCGATGAGCCGCCACCAAGCTCGATCGATGTGCCCGAACCTGTCCCGGTGGCTACGACTTCGACAGGCGGCGGCTTCTCACCTGCGGCCGGGGGCGTCGGATCGGGCAGCTTCGACGGTTGAAACTTCGGCCCGCCCTTTGCCACGCCGAGTGCGTACACCGGAAACTCTCTCGACTCGCGATGCATCTTCATCTGAAATCGATCCGCGAGCAGCGCCTGCAGCATCGCGGGAAGCTGCTCGGCCGATGCGCCAGCCGGGATCGTTGCGGCCAGATCGAATCGCTGGTCGCCTTGGCCCAGCCAGTCGGGCCCGACGATCTGCTGCGGCTTCACGCGATACGCGTTGACGATGTACTCCTTCAGCGGCAACCCCACGAACCGCACCTGAGAACCCGCGATTCGCACGCCTGCCGTGACCTGTGTGACTTGCTCAGATGAAGGACGAATGGAGGAAACTTCGAAGGTGGGACCTGCCTGCCCGAGGACGACAGCGGAGAGCAGAATGACGGCGATGACTGTGCGGCTCATGTTCAATTCAGTCTAGACGTTGGCGACCGCGAATTGTTCGAACGTGAGCGCCGACTCGCCCGTCCCTCGTTTGCGGACGATGAGGTCGAGGCGTGGCGGACGTTCACCTGCGTAAAACGGTGTGTTCGGCCGTCCACCGTCGATCGCGGACGTTGTGAGGCAGAGGTCGTGAATCAGGCCGGCGTCGAGGAGCGCCGTTGCGATGGTTCGGCCACCCACGACAGACAGACGCCGTAATCCGTGCTCCAGGCGAAGCCGCTGGAAGGCCTGACCGAGACCACCGTCGGCAAGAGGTATCACGGTGATCCAGGGTCGATCGCGAAGCGCACGCTCGACGCGGCGCAGGCCTTCGGCGCCGATCAAGAGGAACACCGGCACCTTGGGCACGTTGAACAGCAGCGACGTGTCGATATTCACATTTCCTTGGCCAGATACCACGACCTGCGCCGGATGACGCGGCAGGCCGAGCGCGAGTCGCAGTGTGACGATTTCGGGATGCCAGACAGAGAAGAACACCTTACGGCCCACGGTGGCCGCACCCGCGAGCACGGCATCGGCGACGACGCGCGACAGCCCTTCGTAGATCAGATGAAAGTCCACCGGACCTCCGCCCAGCGTGGCGGGATCGGGGACGACGGTGTTGCCGTCGCGTGACTGCACGAACACGAGCGACATCGCCGGCCGATCGCCCGGCGGCTCGAACAGATAGAAGTCGCCGTCGAAACGGCGTCGCGTCCAGGCAATGCCGATCCGCCGGAGCGGAAAGCGGTCCGAGCGATCCTCGATCGTCACGAGCGGCGGAATGACGGCCTGCTCGGCCGCGAGAGTCTTGTCCTCCGCGAAGCGTTGAAAGTCCACGCTAGCGTGAGACGAAGCGAATGATCTGCTCGGCGGTGTCGTCGCCCTCGTCGCCGACGCGCGCCCAGATCGTCGCGTGGTTCCGGTCGGGGATCATTTTGATCTCGACGTTCTTCTGACCGGCGGCTTTCATCGCCGCCGCGACATCGACGTTCTGCTGGCGTCGCCAGTCTTCGTCGCGTTCGGCATAGAGAATCAGCATCGGCGGCGCGCCAGCATGCAGGTGATGCGCCGGAGACGCGTCTACCCAGACATTCCGGTCGGTGCCCCAGACGCGCTTGTCGCGGTCAGGGGCGACGCCGCGTCCTTCGACGTAGTAGAAGGCGCTCACGGGAACAGCGCCGCGGATGTCGCGGGGAGACAGCGTGTGCGCGGCGAGATAGCGCGGGTCGGTGGCGATCAGCGCGGCCAGATATGCGCCTGCCGAGTAGCCGATGACGAAGACACGGTCAGCGTCGCCGCCATACTCCGCGATGTGCTGCTTCACCCACGCGAAGGACGCCGCGGCATCCTGCGCATGTGCCGGATGTGTGACGGCCGGCGACAAGCGATAGTTGACGACGGCGGTCACGAAACCGGCGGCGGCGAATCGCTGGCCGATGTAGGCGTCTTCACTCTTGTCACCGCCCATGAGCTGATTGCCGTAGTACGAGACGATGACCGGCGCATTGCGCCGCCCCTCGGGCAGATAGAGATCGAGCTTGTCCTTGTCGTCGGCGTAGTTGGCGCCCGAGAGATACGGCACGTCGCGAACGACGCGCACGGCGTGGTTCTGCGCCGCGGCGTTGGTCGCCGTGATGAGGACGAAGACGAGGGACGCAAACCTCACGGGTCCTCCTTACCTGACCTCACCCTGAAAGTACGACGGCAGGTCCTTCTTGGTGTCGCGCAGGATGTTGACGATCGCTTGACGATCGACGCGTGACAGAGCCGATTGATAGCGGGCTTCGTGCTCCGCGCCCGACAGTACATCCCACAGCCGTTGATAGATCGGGTTCTTGGCCCGGGGCGGCAGCGCGTCGAACGCCGGCGAGTAGATCAGATAGCTGCACGGATACTTCATCAGCCGCCGGGTCAGATCGAGCTCATACAGGGAGCGGCGGTTCCGGTCGCGCGGACCAAGAGCCGTGAAGCGCTCCGCAAAGCCGGACTGGCCGCGGACGCGATCGGGCAGGGCGGCCTCGTCGATGAACAGCAGGTGATCGACGACCTCGCTCGCCACGCCTTTCATCATCAGCGCGATGCGTTCCTCTTCTCCAGGCGCTGCCGAGTAGGGAGGATGCAGGGTGGGATCGGCAACGCGCGCCTGCCAGCCGGCTCGGGTGAGCAGATTGGTCATCCCGATCTGATGTGTGAAGACCAGATGCCCGACGATGTCGCTCGACAGGGTGCGATAGCCGTCGGCGTCGAAGAGTCCATCAACCGACATGAGCTCGCGGCTCGCGCGACCGTCGAGCGCCGTTGCCTCATTGCCCATGTGTTTCGCCGAACCGGTACTCCCTGTTACGAACCAGCCGCCGAACCGCCGCTCCAGGGGATCGGTCTGATCGACAAAGCGCGGCAGGCTGAAGCCTTGGGCTGGATCCGGCCGTGTCGTGCTGAACATCAGGAAACCGGGGACGCCAAGCGTGTCGCCCGCCATGTGGCAGCCGAGACAGATGAAGGCGCGTTTGAACTGGGGCGGGCTCGGTGCTTCGGGGCGTTGATCGAGGGTGTAGAACACCACGCCCTCGGTTTCGTCGTGCGCGGCCACTTCGAGGAGATCGCCGTCGCGCACCCACCCGAGCGCAACGCGGTCGGTGAAGTACACGGCGCGCGGATTCTTCTCGTCAATCTGCTTGCCTTGCAGGCTGGCGCGCGAGAAGACGAGCAGCTGCGAATCGACCGGAATCTGCAGCGCCTCGAGCGTGGAGCGCAGATAGCCGCCTCGCCCTTCGAAGGTGAGTTGAACGGCGCCGTCCTGAATCCTCCGATTGACGTCGGCCACCACGTTGTTCAGCGGAGCGGTGGAGTACTTGATCGCCGGATCTTCAGTGGAGCCCCGGAACGCGCCGGCACGCTGAGCATCGATTCGCGCCGACACGACGACAAGCGTGTAGAGGCACCCCGCCGCCGCGAGCCATCGTCGCCATCGCATCCTTCGATATGCTAGCGCCACATGGAGTCGTTCTTCACGCATCTCGAGTGCTCCCGCGCCTGCGGGGCTGCGCCCCTGAGCGCGCGCGAGCGCCATCATCTCTGCCAATGCGGGGCACCGCTCCTGGCCCGCTACGACCTCGACGCGGCGCGGAGATGGCCGCGCGAGTCGCTGAAGGACCGCGCGCCGGACATGTGGCGTTACGGCGAGCTGATGCCGCTGTTTCCAGGCGAAGCGCCGGTCACACTCGGCGAAGGATTCACCCCGCTGATTCACGCCACGCGGCTGGGCGCCCGGCTCGGGCTCGATCGGCTGTACGTGAAAGACGAGTCGCTCAACCCGACCAATTCGTTCAAGGCCCGTGGACAGTCGGCGGCGATCACGCGGGCGCGTGGCCTCGGCGTCACGACGGTCTCGGTTCCGTCAGCCGGAAATGCCGGCAACGCGATGGCAGCATACGCGGCGAAGGCCGGACTCACCGCGAAGGTCTTTCTCCCGCGCGACGTGAAGACGCCCTTCATCCGCGAGTGCCGTCTCTACGGCGCCGACGTGACGTTGGTCCAGGGTGTCATCACCGACGCCGCGCGCGCCGCGGCCGAGGCGGGCGCTTCGCTCGGGTGGTACGACGTCTCGACGCTCAAAGAGCCGTATCGCATCGAAGGCAAGAAGACGATGGCCTACGAGCTGGCCGAGCAGATGGAATGGGAGTGGCCCGACTGGATTGTGTATCCCACCGGAGGCGGCACGGGCATGGTCGGGATGTGGAAGGCCTTCGAGGAGATCGAACATCTCGGCTGGGTGCCGCGCGGCCGGCGGCCGCGGATGGTCTCGGTGCAGGCGGAAGGATGTGCGCCGATCGTCCGCGCGTTCGAGCGCGGGACTGAGACGGCGCCGCCATGGGAGAACCCGACCACCGTCGCCGACGGTCTTCGCGTCCCGCGCGCGATTGGCGACTTCCTGATTCTTCGCGCCGTGCGGGACAGCGGCGGCACGGCGCTCGCCGTCCCCGATGCGGCGATGATCGACGGCATGCTGGAGCTGGGGAGCACGGAAGGCATCAGCGCTGCGCCCGAAGGCGGAGCCGCGCTGGCCGCGATTCGCGCGCTGGTCGCAAACGGCTCGATCCGTTCCACCGACTGTGTCGTGCTCTTCAACACTGGCGGCGCGCTCAAATACCTCGACGCGCTTCCGGCGTAACCGCGGAGGCTAAAGCCTCCGCTCTACTCGTTTCAACGTGCGCGGGTGCGCGCGGCGAATACGCGCAGCAGCACTCCGGCGGCGACGATCGCGAAAAGCACCCAGAGCTCGGTCGAGTTGCGAGTCGCCAATAACCACAGCGAGAACAGCACACCTGCGATGGCGATGACTGTTCCGCCCGGTAGCTGAAACGCCGGTGCTGGCGTGCCGGGTCGTTTCAGCGCAATCAATGCCGCACAGGTCGATGCGAACACGAGCAGCCGCGCGATCGCGGCAAACGTCGCCGCCTGTGTGAACGAGCTGTAGAGCGCCATCCCCAACGCCGCGATGGTGCAGACGATGACGGCCACGTGTGGGGTGCGAAACCGCGGATGCACACGGCCGAGAGCCGCTGGCAGCTCGTGGTGCGTCGCCATCGAATACAACACGCGGGGGAGCATCAACGTGAAGCCAGTCAGCCATCCGTACACCGACACGACCACGGCCGCAGTCCCAATCACCGCGCCGCCCCTGCCGAGGATTGCCCCAAGCGCTGATGCGACTGGCGTCGTGACACGCCCTGCCTCAGGCAGAATGCCGACGATGACCACCTGAAGCAGGCAATAGATCACCATCACCACGACGCCGGCCGCGAGAAGCGCAAACGCGATGTCCTTCCGGGGATCGCGAGCCTCGCTCGCCGCGGTGACATTCTGCTCGAATCCACCAAAGGCGAATACCAGCAGCAGGACCGCCTCTTGCCACTCTGGTTCCACGACGGCTTGCGAGGCGAGGATGTCGGTGCGAACGTACGGCAACCCGACAACGATCAGAAGCACGAGCGGGAGAAGCTTGGCGACGGTGAAGACATTCGTCGTCCACGCGGCCATCTTGACCCCCGCAACATTGATGGCCGCGGTCAACGTCATCGCGACGATCATCGTCAGCGTTCGTCCCGCGGGTGTCGCGACCGCGGGCACAACCGGCGTCAGATAGTCCACGAGGATGTTCAGCGCGGCCGCGCAGCCGAGGAGGCGTGCCGCCACCAGGAGCCAGCCGACCTGAAATCCGACAATCGGCCCGAACGCCTCGCGAGCGTAGAGATAGGGACCGCCGGCTTCATCGAAACGGCTGCCGACCTCGGCGAAGCAGAGGAGCACCAGAAAGACACACGCGCCGGCGACGAGCACGGCCAGCGGACTCCACGCGCCGGTGAGCGCGGCGACGGCGGACGGCAGCGCGAAGATGCCGCTCCCGACCACGCCGTTGACGATCGCCGCGGTCAGGCTCCAGCGGCCGATGACGCGAACGAGCGACGGTTGCGTCGCCAGCTTACGGCCGCTCGACGCGGTCGATAACGATGACATCAACCATTCCCCTGGATGACTGCAAGCGGAGGCCGAGTTGCTGTTGCATCGCCGCGAAGAGATCGGGCTTGGGGTTCTCAGTGGCTGGTACCGGCGGCAGCTGGCCGCCGAACTGTGTCTCGTCAGGTGTCCATTCGAGATCGAAGTCGTATCGCGCGGTGAGTCCGGTCTTGTCCAGCACGTGGCGATCGAGCACCGATCGCTGCAACATCGACGCGAATTGCGACATGGTGGCGTTGCGCGCTGGCAGCTGCACGCGACCGGGCGAGAGTCGATTCACCAGGACCGGCTGCACCCCGGCCGGAGTGGCGGTCTCCTTGAGCGTGGGTCCGCCCCGCGCCACGGTGAGCTCGTACACCGCTGCCTCACGCGGCTCGCGATGGAACGCGAGCTGAAAGCGGTCGGCGAGCAGCGTTCGAAGCATCGCCATTTGCATGTCGAGAGTGGGACGGCTCTCGCCTGGCGTGGATGCCGCGATGTCGTAGCGATCCATGTCGAGCCACGGCGGTCCGCCAACAATTCCTGGCGCGGGGACGTTGTACGCCGCCATCAGCAAGGTCTTGAGCGTGTGGTTCCTGGCCACGAACTGATGGGCGCCTTGCATCGTGATGAAGCGCCCGCTGCGATCGCCGGGCACCGACGGCTTGATGGCTGCCACGTCGAATGACAGTTGTGCCTCGGGTCCTGCCTGCGACAGCAGAGGCGTGCTGCACAGAAGCAGCGCAGCCACGCATAAGATTCCTTTCATGGCGCCTCCGGGGAGCGAGCGTACACGAAAGCGGCCGCTGAAGACGCTCGAACGTGTGCTCTCGAAAGCCGGCCTCGGTTCGCGTGTCGAGGCGCGCAGTTGGGTTCATGCCGGGCGCGTCAAAGTCAACGGCACGATCGTGCGCAATCCCGATCACTGGATCGACATGGAGCGCGACCGCGTCCGGTTCGACGACCGGCCGCTCGAAGCGCGCGAGCGTGTGTATCTGCTGCTCTACAAACCCACTGGCTACCTCACCACCTACAAGGATCCGGACGGGCGTCCGACGGTCTACGACCTCATCGGTGATGTCGGCACGTTTCTCTCGCCGGTCGGACGGCTCGACCTCGATACGTCCGGCCTGCTGCTGATGACCAACGACAACCGGTTCGCCGAGCACGTGACGAATCCCAAGTCGCACGTACCAAAAACGTATCTCGTCAAGGCGTCAGAGCGGCTGACTGACGCGCAGCTCGGACAGTTGCGCGACGGTCTCGAGCTGTCCGATGGCCCCACGCGCCCGGCCGAGGTGACGCGCATGCGCGATTCCGCAAAATACACCCACTTCGAAATCACCCTGACCGAAGGCCGCAACCGTCAGGTGCGACGCATGGTGGAAGCCGTCGGCGCACGAGTGCTGAAACTGGTACGCGTCAAGGTCGGTCGCATTGCGATCGGCACGCTGCCGATCGGCAAGTGGCGGTTGCTGACAAAAGGCGAAGTCGCAGCACTGACCTCGTCCATCCCTGTGTCGTCGAAGAGTCACGCCACGCGCAGTCGTGGCTGATCTCAGCCCACTCAGTGGTAGTGCCGCCGACACAAGTGGTCACCCATTGACGCGGGTGTGTGCGGCGTTAAGAAACTCCTCAGGATTCGCGTCCATTCCGGTGTAACACCAGCGTCGTTGATCGGGTGAAAAACGGTTCGCGAATTGCAGAGCGAGACCTCGACGTGGCCACGAATCCGATCCCCAGCCCGCGCGAGCCGATCTTCGAGTGGCGCGATGACGTCGTGACGACGACGATCATCACGGAAGAGTTCGCATTCGACTGGCTCGCCCATGAGTGGGATGAGCTCGTGGACGACAGCGAGCAGTGCGTGTTCTTTCTCAGGAATAAGTGGAATCAGCTCTGGTGGAAGTACTACGAGCCACCGCTGAGTCGCCTCGAACTGATCCTCTGCCGCGACAGCTCCCATCGGCTCGTCGGCCTGGCGCCGTTGTATCGCCGGTGCTATGAAGCGTTCGGCGTCAGGTACGCGCGCGAGTTGGCGTTTCTGGGCACGGGAGTGCCGAGCAAGACCAGCCTGCATCTCGATGTCATCGCTCGGCGTGGTGCTGAGCAAACAGTCGCGCGAGCGGTGGCCAGCGCGCTGGGTCGGACTCGGTGGGATCGTCTGCGGCTGTCGCAGGTGCCGAGCCACTCAATCGTCCTTCCGCACCTGGCGTCGCAGCTCGGCGCGCGGACCCGCATCGAAGTGTGCGATCGGGCGCCGTACATCGACACCTCCACCGACTGGAACGCATTCACCGCCAGCCTCAGCGGAACGTTGCGTCGTCGCATCGAGTACTACACGCGCCGCCTGTTCAAGACCTACGCAGATTGCAAATTTGAACGCGTGACGTCTCTCGAGGCACTCGAGACGGGAATGAAAGCGCTGGACGCGCTGCGCCAGTCCTCCCCCCGCTTCCGCGCCTTTCTTCACGAAGCGATGCGTTACGCGTTCAGCAAGTCACGTCTGGCGCTCTGGACGTTGACAATCCAGGGGCGGATCGAGGCCGCGCTCGTTGGCTTCATCGACAACGGGGTCCTCCATTGCTTCCAGAAAGGCGTCAACCCCGCGTGCGCGCTGGATGAACTCGGTACGGTGATGTTGGGGCTGTGCCTGCGTGCGAGCTTCGATGACCCGTCGATTCGCAGCTTCGATTTCATGAGCGCCGGTGCGCCGTACAAGGACCTCTGGGCACAACAGTCACACGCGAACGTCATGCTTGAACTGACGCGACCAACATTCGGCTCGGCGCTCTTCAGTGCCGACCACGCGGCCCGCCTCGCGTGGCAGCGTATCGGGCCGGCCAGCGAGCGGCTCATCCGCAAGGAAGGGATTCGTCAGCGTCTGGCTTCCGTTCTACGAACGAAGAACGAAGAACGAAGAACGAAGAACGGACCAAGGTCCAAGAACCAAGGACCAAGGACCTAGATCGCAAGCGGCTCCTTGCTGTCGCCGATCGAGTCCACCCGCGCGCCCATTTTGTGCAGCATCGCGAGCAGCAGGTTCGACATCGGCGTGTGCGGCGCGTGGCGCAGGTGGCGGTTGCCTGTCAGCTGTCCTGATGCGCCACCGGCGAGCACGACGGGCAGCGGATCGAAGTTGTGCTCGTTGCCGTCGCTCAGGCTGCTGCCGTAGAGGATCATCGAGTGATCCAGCAGGTTGCCGTCGCCGTCCGGCGTGGCCTTCAGCCGCTCGAGGAAGTAGCCGAGCATCTTGATGTGATACCGGTTGATCACCGCGAACTGATCCATGTTCTTACGTTCGTTCGAGTGATGCGACGCGTTGTGGAAGCCGTCGCGGACGCCGGTTGCGGGGTAGACGGCGTTGCTGTTCTCGCGGGCGAGCATCAGCGTTGAGATGCGCGTGATCTCCGACTTGTAGGCCAGGACCTGCAGATCGAACATCAGCTTCAAGTGCGCCTCGAAATCCGCCGGGATGCCGACTGGCGCATCCGGGAGATCGAGATTGCGAGACAGCGTCGCGTCCACCTGTTTGACGCGCCGCTCGATCTCGCGAACTTCGTCGAGATACTCACGCAGCCGTCGGCGATCGCCGGCCGGGAGATCTTTCTCGAGCGTCGGCACCTGATCGCGAATCGAGTCCAGCAGGCTGCGCGCCTGGTTGCGCCGCTCCTGCCGCTGCGCATCGGTGCTGCCATCGCCGAACAGCCGCTCGAAGACGATCTGCGGGTTGTTCTCCATCGGCAGCGGCAGCGTGGCCGACTTCCACGACAGTGTGTTGCGGTACGCGCAGGTGAAGCCGGCGTCGCCGCAGGTCAGGTTCAGCGGCTCCATCGACATCTCGATCGACGGGAGCGGGGTGTCCTGTCCGACGTGCTGGGCGGCGATCTGATCGACTGTCGCGCCGACAAACGCCTCGTTCTTCTTGACCGGATGCGCGCCGCTGAGGAATACCGCCGCCGCGCGCACGTGGTTCTCTGCGCCGCCGGTGTCTTCGCCGCTCCACGGCGCCACTGGCAAATGGGCGAGGTCGCTGATCACGTTGACGCGATCGCGGAAGGGTTCAAGCGGCTGCAGAATCTCCGAGAACTGGAAGCCCGATCCCACTTGCGCCGGCGTCCACTTGTCCATCGTCGCGCCGTGCGGAATGTAGATGCATCCCATGCGCGTTTTCGGTGCCGCCGCCGATTGCGCCAGCGCGGTGGCTGCGGGGACCATCGAGTCGAGGAGCGGCAGCGCCAGGGTTACGCCGGCGCCGCGGAGGAATGTTCGCCGTGAGAGGTGCTTCTTCGAGATGAACATACTAATGGTCCGCACAGGCTGAAGTGGTAATAGTCACAACGAGCCCCTTAATCCTCAGCTCGCTTCATGGTGAACGGAACGCTCTTCACGATGCCGGTGACGAGTGACGAGAAGCGATAGTCCTGACGAGCCGCGTCGCGAACGATGGTGCGCACAGCCGGCATGTCGAAGTACTCGACGCGACGGCCTAACGCGTAGGTTAGCAGCTTTTCCGCAGCCGTTGACGCGACCGCGTCCCGACGGTCGAGCAGCGCTTTGCGCAGGCTGGCCGGGCCGTTGAGCGTGGTGCCGTCGGTCAGTTTGCCGGAGGCATTCACTGGCGCGCCGCCATCGGTGTCGCGATAGGCGCCGATCAGGTCGAAGTTCTCCAGCGAGAACCCGACCGGATCCATCACCGCGTGGCAGGCGGCACAGGTCGGGCTCGCGCGGTGCTGCTCGAGTCGCTGACGAACGGACGTCGGCGCCGCACCCGGCGCCGTCGCGAGATTGGTTTCGACGCCTGGCGGCGGCTGCGGCACGGGCGCACCAAGCAGGTTCTCGAGGATCCACTTGCCGCGCTTGACCGGCGACGTACGGTTACCGGCGGACGTGACGGTGAGCAGACTGCCATGGCCAAGCAGTCCACCGCGTTCGCCGTCGAGTGTCACGCGGCGGAAGCGGCTGCCGCGGACGTTCGGGATGCCGTAGTGGCGGGCCAGCCGTTCATCGACGAACGTGTAGTCGGCACTGATCAGATCGAGGATGCTGCGATCTTCGCGCACGATGGTCTCGAACAGCAGCTCGGTCTCGCGCCGAAACGCGTAGCGAAGGTTGCCGTCGAACTCCTTGGTGACCGGGGAGATGTCGTCGAGCTGACGGAGCTGGAGCCACTGCCCGGCAAGATTGTCCACGAGTGCGCGCGCCCGATCGTCAGCGAGCATCCGCCGCGTCTGCTGGTCGAGTACGGTGGGATCGTCGAGCCGGCCGGACGCGGCGACGCGCAACAGCTCCTCGTCAGGAATGCTGCTCCACAGGAAGAACGAGAGGCGCGACGCCAGCTCGAGATCGCTGATCCGGTAGGCGGCACTGGCGCGCACCGTGGCAGGCGTACGTTCGAAGCGGTAGATGAACTGTGGATCGACGAGCAGGCGGGCCAACGCGTACTGGATTCCGGTCTCGAAGCCGCGGAGATTTCTGCCCGACTCGAAGAACTCCATCAGCATGGTGACCGTGGCGTCACGCTCGGTGACCGGCCGGCGCAGCGCGCGCGTCGCCAGCCTCGCAAGAATCGTCCGCGCACACGCCTCTTCTTCGCCTGTGTTCACGGCCCCGGACGCGTCCTTGGCGGCCGGGTCGCGCCGAAGCGCGGAGCGCAAAGGCGGACGGCACACAAAGATCTTTCTGCGGCTCGGTGTGTCGCCAGGCCCGGTCGCATTCAGCGGCCCATTGATCACCAGGTTCGTGACGCCAGCGGCGGCCGCGTGCTCCGAGAAGAGATCGTCCACGCCACGCGCGTTGGCCTTGCGTACGACCGCGACGCCAATCGTTTGTGGGCCAGCCGGGATCTTGAGCCGCAGCGGGCCACGGGCATTGCGATCGAGGACTCGAATGCGCTCGCCGTTCAGCGTGACTTCGACCGAGTCATCGGTGCCGACCGGCGGCAGACCGAACAACCCGCCACCGGCGCGGCCGATCCTGAACTCGTACTCGGCGTCGAGGGGGAAGACGTGCTGCACGACGATGCCACCGCGCGTGCCGAGCGGCAGGCCCTCGCGATGCTCGGCCTGTGAGAAGCCGCGCGGCGCGGCATAGGTCGTGAGGTCGGGGCTGATCGTCGGGTCCCCGACCGCCAGCCGGCTGATCTTCGCAGCCGCCGTGACGTAGGCCTGCATCAGCGCCGGCGACACACTCAGTACGCTCGCGAGATTGTCGAAGCCTTCGCTCGAATCGTCTCCGGGAAGCAGCGCCGCTGCGTTGACCGGCAGATCGAGGAGATCGCGCACGGCATTGCCGTACTCCGTGCGATTGAGACGATGGAGCGTGGGGGCGCCGGGGTTCGGTGCGGCAGCCGCGGCGCGATCGAGCGTGGTTTCGATCGTGGCCGCCAGGCCGTCGAGTGTCGCGCGGTCGGGCCGCGGCGCGCCGGCCGGCGGCATCATGCCGGTCCGCACCTTGCGGATCACCTTTTCAAAGGTCTGCGGCTCACGCGCGGCCGTGGCGATCGGCAACCCGTCGAGCGCCAGGCCACCGGTTTTCAGGCGCGCGGTGTGGCAGGTCGCACAGTAGCGATCGACAACGCCCTGCGCCTGGCCTTGAACCTGGCCCGGGGCCTGGCCCCGAACCTGGCCTTGAGCCTGACCCCGAACCTGACCCTGGGCGGCCAGCACGAGCAGCGCCGCCGCGGCTGCGAAAATGGTCCCCTTCATTTCTTGTGTGACTCGGCGATGAGGCGTTCCAGGAGCTCGATGGTCGCCGGCTTACGCTCGGCGCCGACGGCGGCGAGGAACACGCCTTCCGCCCAGCGCAGCGGCGTGCGGCCTTCCTTGTCTTTGATGTCGAGCCGCGCGCCGCGCTGCACGAGCAGCTCGATGATGTCGTTCGATCCGCGGTTCACGGCGCCGAGGAGCGGTGTCAGTCCCATTGAGTTCGTGGCGTTGATGTCGGCGCCGAGCTCGAGACACAGCTTCACGGCATCGAGCCGTGCCTGCACCGACTCTGTGTATGTCTGCGCGACCACCCAGTTCACGCCCGCCGCGGCCATCAACGGCGTCGTCCCGGCCAACGTCGGCAGGTTCGGATCCGCCCCACGCTCGACGAGCAATCGCATCGTGGCCGTGTCGGCGGACAGCGCCGCGCGCAGGAAGGGCGTCTGGCCGGTGAAGTCCACCCACGAGACTTCATTGAGTGAGTACAGCCACCGCCGGACCGGAGCTAGTTCGCGAGTGCGAGCATTGACGTTTGCGCCCGCATCGATCAGTTCCTTGATCATGAGCAGGATCGGCGCGCGATCGACGCCGTTGTCGGTGGGACTGTCCTGGTCGTTGTTGTTCATGTCCAGGTTGCGGTACTCGACCGCGGCCCAGAGCGGTGTGCGGCCCCAGAAATCGTCGGCGTTGACGTTGGCGCCTTTCGACAGCAGCAGCCGTGCGACGTCGAGATTGTTGTTGAGCAGCGACATCAACAGCGGCCTGATGCTGTTCGCGTCGCCGAGCTCGAGATCGGCGCCCGCGTCGATCAACCGCCGCGCGACCGACAGGTAGCCGTCGCGTGCGGCATAGAGCAGCGGCGTCATGCCGCCTTTGATTTCCGCTCGACGCCCGCGATCGGGTACGCCGCCGCGATTGATGCCGACACCTTCGGATCCGCACCCCGTACCTTTGCAAGGTGGCACGAATGCCGGTGTCGGTCCCGTGCGTGTCTGCGCGTTTGGTGACGCGCTGGCTTCGAGCAGAACCTGCACGGCCGCGTCGTGGTTTTCGCGGACGGCAATCATCAGCGCGGTCTGTGCGAACTCCGGCTCGCGCGCATCGACGGTTGCGCCGCGCTCGATGAGCGCGCGCAGGGCGGCCGGCGTACCGGTGCGCGCGGCGGTCATCAACGCCGTCTCTCCTCCCGCGTCGGCGGAATTCGGATCCACGCCGGCCTCGAGCAGACGACGAATCATGTCGGCGTTGCCGTTGACGGCGGCGAGATAGAGCGGCGTCACGCCGTAGCGATTCGCCGCAGAGGCGTTGGCGCCGGCACGCAGCAAGGCGTCGGCAATGTCCAGTCGGTTGGCATACACCGCCGCGTGCAGGGCGGTCATCCCGTCAACGCGCGCCGCGTTGACGTCGGTCTTCTTGCCGATCAGCGCGCGCACCGCGGTCAGGTCGCCGCGCGACGCGGCATCGACGAGCGGCGCCAGTTCGGCAGCCGTCACCGCGCGTGGAAGCAGCATCGCCACGAGCGCCGCCGCCGCAAGGAATCGCAGGAACATCAGGGCATTCTATCGCCAAGCGCACAGCCGGCGGCCGCGCCACTCATGCCCGTCTTCGATAACATTCGTGCAGATCCATGCGACCGATTCGACAAGCTCAGGGCAGGCCCCGCCCCCAAATCTCATCTGAGTTCGAGGACTACCGCGACGAACGCTGGCGCCGCGAGGGCACGCGACTGGTGGCTACCGTGCTCGAAGCCGAGCGGTTCGTCGAGCAGGTCGGCTTCGCCGCCTGCATGACAGATTCGCGGCGGCCGGGCCCCTCGCTGTACGTGGCGGTCTGTGGACGTCGCGATGCCGTGCTGCCGCGACATGTGCAGAAAGACCCGGAGTCGTCTCTCACGTGGACGCTGAAGGATCAGCTCGTGCGGCGCGGGAAGGTCTATTACGCCAAGCTCGCCCGCGGCAAAGCGATGTTCATCGCGCCGCGGATGATTCCCCACTTCCACGCCGTGTGGGGCCTGCGGCGTGCGGACGAACACAAGCGTCTCAGTCGCCACGCCCGCGCCGTGCTGAACGTCCTGCGCAAGGAATGGGAGATGGCGACCTCCGATCTGCGCGCCGAGTCAGGCGTCACCGATCGCGCCGCGTTCACCCGTGCCCTCGACGAGCTGCAGGCCGCGATGATCGTCGTCCCCAGCGAGGCCGTGTATCTGCCGAAGTTCACGTATCTGTGGACGCTCGGTGTCGGACGATTCCCTGACGCGCTGACGCGCCGCGTGGATCGTCAGACGGCGTTCCGCGAGATCGCCCGCTGCTTTCTCACTGGTGCGGGGATGACCATTCCCGGGGAACTCGCAAAGGTGACCGGCCTGTCGCGTCCCGAAGCCGGGCTGGGCAACCGCGCCCTCGTCGCGGAGGGGTTCGCGACAATGCTCGCGCCGGGCATGTATCAGGTGGCGCGCCGAGGGACCGGAGATTACGGAGACAACGGATCAACACGGAGTAACGGAGAAACGGAGGACTAACCCGTTACCTCCGTCTTCTCCGTTAACTCAGTCACGAGTTCAAGTAGTCGATCGAGATCATCGTCGGTCGTCGCGACACCGAGAGATGCGCGCAACGCGCCCACGGCATGGCCGCCGACACAGGCGCGAAAGCGCGGGATTGAGAACTCGCCCTCGAAACAGCGGCGCGAGTCGGCGGCGTTGAAGCCGAACGCGTGCTCAGCGGCGCCGGGGTTGCAGAAGCAGCCGCCCCTGATGGCGATGCCACGGCGACGAGCCGCGGCCTCGACCACTTCATAGTCCACGGCCCTCCCGCGTGAGCAGAGGTTGAACGCGATGTTGCCGCCGCGGTCCTGCGCATCAGAGGGGCCGTACACGCACACGCCATCGCCGAGACGCGCGAAGCGATCCAGGAGCGCTGATGTGAGCCGGCCGACGTGTTGCTGGATCGACGACATACCCACGCCGCTCAGCCAGCGCAGTCCGTCGCACACCGCCGGCATCGCGAGAAAGTTGGGGGTGCCGTCTTCGAACGCGGCAGCGCCGTCCCTCAGCCGGGAGAGATCGTTGTTCTGAACCGAGACGAACTGCACGGTGCCGCCACCGAAATAGTCGCGCTCGAGCATCCCAAGCGCCTCACGCCGTACCAGCAACGCGCCAACACCGGTGGGATACCCGAACATTTTGTAGAAGGAGATCGACACGAAATCGGCGGGGGCATCGGTCAGCGAGAACGGACTCGACGGGACATAGGCCGCAGCGTCGAGCAGCACGTGATAGCCGAGCGCCTGCGCGTCGGTGACCCATCGCAGCGGATGACGAACGCCTGAGAAGTTCGACTGCGCCGGAAACGCGAACAGCGATGGCTGCGTGGCAGGCGCCAGCCATGGCTGCGGATCCAACCCACGCAGGTTCTCATCGAGCGGCACGTAGGTCACGGCGGCTCCACGCCGCTCGGCAGGCACTCGCAGACCGTTCACCGAGTTGTGGTTGTCAGCGGAGAGGACCAGCCTCGACCCGGCGCGAAATGGAAAAGCTTCGGCGAGGATGCGCATCGCGCCGGTGGCATTCGCCGTGAACACGACGTCGTACTCGCTTGGGGCCGCGTCGAAGAATCGCAGCGTGAGTGAGCGCGCCGCCTCGAGGGACCCTGTGCTGGCGAGCGATGGCTCGCTCTCGGAGTGCGGATTGCCCAGGACGCGCTGCTGCAGCCGCTGTGCGTCGCGTCGCACGAGCGACTCTGGATACAACGCCGAACCGGCATAGTCCAGGTACACGCTGTCGGTGGCGTCAAGGCGCGAGAACTCGCGGCGACGCAGCGCGGTCACGTCGAGGCCTGTGCGCATCAACATCCGCGCCGCCTGATCGCGCCAATCGATTGCGCAGCCGCTGCGACGAGCAGTGCTTCACTGCGCGGGTTGCCGTTCCAATACCCTTTCGGCACTTCGTCGCGAGGCACTCCTGACAATGGGACGCCGCCGAAGAAACGGCTCAGCGCCGCTGCGCGCTCGAACTCCGCGCGTTCCGCCGCCGTCGCGTCCACCGCAAGCCGCGGTTCGTGCACCCGGGCCAGCCACTCGTGCATGCCTTCCCGCAGCACTCGCACGTCGCCATGCCCGCGTGAGTGCAGCACACGAGCGGCATCCACGAGGGTCCTGCGCGCATCTCCGTACAGCACCACGCTCGTCTGCGGCGCGATCGAGGCGCTCGCGAGATCCTCGACGGTGACGTGACTGGCACTGGGAATGTGGAACTGCTCGAAGGCAGGCTGCGGACGCAGATCGAAGATCTGGTGATCGCCCGTTCGCGCCATGATGCGATCGGCAAGCTCGGGAGCCGAGATGAATTCCTGCGTCTCATGGTCGGCAAACGCAGCGCCGCCTGCCAGGAGTACGGCAGCTGTCGCGAGCGCCGCGTGACGTCTGCCGCGTCCCGTCACTGGCTGTTCGACAACGCGTGCGGCAACAAAGCCAATCAATGCCACGACCGTCACCGCGGCGATGCCGATGCCGAGCGTTGTATCGGCGAGATCCGTGAGCCGCACAGCGCCAAGCGGAGTCGCGGAGTACACCGGCGCGATCCACGTGAAGGCGATGTTGAAAATCCACACGCCGAGCAGCATCCCTGCCATCACGCCGAGACCGTCTCGTCGTCCGGCGGCTGCGGCAACGCACGACGTGCCGGGACACAGACCTGCGACGAGAAAGCCTGCGCCAAAGACAATCCCGCCGAGCGCCTGAGGCAGGACGTAGGTCTCTGGGAGATACACCCGATCGAGCTGCAGCAGTCCCAGACGATCGAGCCAGAACCCGCCGAGCATCGCCGTGAGCAGCGCGCTGAACATCACTTTGAAGACGGTGAGATCGGTCAGGTAGAACTGCCCGGCCAGCTTCGGTGCGCTGCCAAGCCCACCTCGCTCGAGAAACCAGCCGAAAGCAAATCCGATCAGCGGTGCAGCGAGCAGCGCACCTGACGGTCCGAGCCAGCCGGTCTCGGTCAGCGGCGTCATCGCCAGAGCCTCCGCGCGAGCGGGGCGAGCGCGTATCCGGCGGCGAAGCAACTGGCGATGAAAATCCAGCTGCCTACCGAGAGCAGCGCGCCCCCACTGAGCGCTTGTCCGCTCGTGCAGCCGCGCGCGAGCTTCGCGCCAAGGCCCATCAACACGCCGCCACCGAGTGCGGTGTACATGCGCTGACCACTGCTGACACCGGCGCCGCGCTCAGTGTCGCGGCGAAGTCGTCCGGCGAACCACGCCGAGGCGAAGCCGCCGACCATGACGCCAGCGAGCTCGAGGACGAGCCAGTCCTGCAGCGGGCTCGCGACACCGTTGGGAAGATACGGGGCCACCACCGGTGAGGCCGCGGCCCGCGTTGTGCCCTGGATCACCGCGGTGCCGGACGCGACGACGCTGGCGAAGGCGCCAGACGCGCCGAGCCCCTGACCGACCACCACGTAGGCGGCGAGCAGGACCACACCCACACCGATGCCGGCGAGGTACGGATCGGTGTAAGGGCGTTTCATTTTTCGACGGGGCCTCGGTTGTTGACCGCCCAGTCCTGGAACGCACCGTCGTACAAGACGACCGGGTGACCGAGGAGGCGCGCGCCGAAGATCACCGCCGTCGCCTGCTGGCCGACGTGGCAATAAGCAACCACGGTGTCACCCGGTTTCACGCCGGCCTTGCGAAACAACGCCTCGATGCGCGTTCTATCCATCCGCTGCTCGTTGTCGGTGATCTCGGTGAACGGGATGTTGATCGCGCCAGGAATATGACCGCTCAAGTTGTTCATCGTCGGCTGAATGCCGGTGTAGAAGACGGCGGCGCGCGCATCCACGAGCGTGTGATTCGGACGTTGCTTCACGTTCTTGACGAACTCGGCATCGACCACGAGGCTCTTCGCCGGGCGCGCCTTCAGCGTGCCGGCTGTGACAGAGGGCGCCGCTGAAGTGACAGCCTTGCCCGCGCGCTGCCACGCCCCAAGGCCTCCGTTCAGCAGCGAGGTTCGCTCACCGAGCCCGAGGTAGTCGAGCGTGAAGACGATGCGCGTGGCCGACTGCACACTGCCGTTCTTGCCGAAGTACACGACGATGCGGCTGTCGTCGGAGATGCCGAACGACGCGACCTTCGCGCGCAGCGTCTCGACGGGCGGCAGCTCGAGCATCATGTCCTTCGGGTTGTTGTGATCGTGCGGTGCAGCGACATCCTCCTCGGTGATGAATCGAGCGCCGGGAATGTGGCCCGCGTTGTACTCGGCCTTGTCTCCCACGTGGAGGATGACGAGACCGCGATCATTCAGGTGCTGAGACAGCCAGTCGGTCTCGACCAGCAGTGATGAAGGTCCCTGAGCCAGCGCCGGCAGCGTCATCGTCACCAGACACCCGAGCACGCCGGCCACAAATCGGTTGATACGCATTGACCGCTCCTCTCGCCGAATGATGCCGGCGCTGCAGGACTGGGCCAAGACCTTTGCAGCGGGGGGCTGGAGTTTGCAGCGGACGGCCGCGAGGTGGCCGCCGACGGTCCGGCTAAAGCCGGACACTACGTGCGGAGTCGCGGACTCAGGATCGACTCCACCTGCGAGCGACGCGATCGGCTGACCACGACAGTCGCGCCGTTCGAGAGCGTCAGTTCGAGCCGTCCGGCGTCGTGCAGGCTGCGAACCTCCTCGACGTTCACGATGGCCGTGCGGTGTACGCGCAGAAAGCGCTGCGGATCCAGCCGCTGCTCGAGTGACGCCAGTGAGGTGCGCACGAGATGCCTGCCGTGCTTCGAGTGGACGAGCACGTAATAGTCCTCGGCCTCGATCCAGATGATCTCGGCCGCTTTGAGCACCACCGACCGCTCGCCGTCCTTGAACGCGAATCGCTGCAGATACTGCGGCCCCAAGTGCGTCTGCGGCCCATCGGCCGTCCGCGCCGGCTCCTCGTGGTGCAATTCTGCGGACAGCGTCGCCACTTGCGTCGCCAGCTCGCCGAGTCGTCTCTCTCGAACGCGGCGCTTCGCGCGATCGAGCGCCTCTTTGAATCGCTCGTCGGAAAACGGCTTCAGTACGTAGTCGGTGGCGCTGACGTCGAACGCCTGCGTCGCGTAGGTGCTGAATGCGGTGATGAACACCACGATCGTGCCCTGATCCGACAAGTCATCGGCGAGCCGCAATCCGCTCGCGCCGGGCATTTCGATGTCGAGAAAGGCGATGTCAGGATGCAGGCGAGCGAGGCCCTCTCGCGCGCTGTCGGCATCGCCGCATTCGAGCACCAGCTCGATCTCCGGGTCGCCCTTCAGCAGGTTGGCGACGATGCCTCGCGCCAGCGGTTCGTCGTCGGCAACGAGCACCCGAAAGCGCGTCATGGAGTTGCGGCGGCGGCGACCCTGACCGACGGCGAGAACGGCAACGCCATCTCGACGACGGTGCCTGCCGCGTCGCCGGCGCGCACCTCGAAGGTGGCCGCCGTTCCGTACAGCTGGGCGAGTCGCGATCGCGTGTTGCTCAATCCCGTGCCGGCGTCGCGCTCGAGATCGAAGCCTCGCGGCAGTCCGACCCCGTCATCGGTCACCCAGATGCGCAGCCGGCCGGCCTGGGCAGACGCGCCGATGTGCACATGACAGGCGCCGGCGCGGGGAGACGCTCCATGCCGAATCGCATTCTCGACAAGCGGCTGCAGGAGAAACGTCGGGACGGTGACGTCGTGACAGTCGTCGCCGATCTGATAGTCCACCTGCAGTCGATCGGCGAAACGGGCTCGCTGGAGATCGACGTACGACTTCACGAATTCGATCTCCGCCGAAAGGGTGATGAGTTGATCCTTCGGCTGCTCGACCGCCGTCCGCATGAGATCGCTCAGGCCGAGCAGCATCTTCAGGGCGCCGTCGTGATCGCGCAAGCGGATCAGCGCGGAGATCGAGTTCAGCGTGTTGAAGAGGAAGTGCGGGCGGATCTCGAGCTGCAACGCGTGCAGCTGGGCGCGAACCAGTTCCGCTTCGAGGCGCGACTCACGCAGATCGAGCTGTCGTGCCCGGCGGTGCTGATAGTAGGCGCTGCCGAGGACGAGGAGCAGGACGTAGACGAATCCGTCGATCACGACAAGCGACGGCAGCTGGCCAATCAGATTGCCGGTGAAACGCCCCGATCCCAACGGATAGAAGGGTCGCATCCAGATCGTGAATGCCGCCAAGACCACATCGTGGATAGCCATCAACGCCAGCCCCAGGGCGCCGGCCAGCGCCAGGCGGGAGACGAGAGAACGGCCTTCGGAGAGAGTGCCGCTGCCGACGCGCAGCACCAGCGGGCAGATCAGCGCCCAGAATCCCCAGTTTCCCAACTGCCAGCCGAACAACCGGGCGAAGGAATGCCCGTGATTGATCATCGACAGATAGATGGATCCGGCGACGATCAGCGCGAGCACGATGGCCATGCCGAAGCCGAGCAGCATCGACCGTCCGATCGGAAATGCTTCGGCCGCCGGGCTCGTGGCGTGGGGCTCCATAGGGCCAACGTTACAAGGCTCGACGATTGGCGGCAACCGTAGGGCAGCGAGTGGTCGCGGGGTGGCTGCGAGTGGCTGACCGTTGCAGGCAACGGAGATTGCGGAGGAAACGCGTCAACACGTGTTTACCCGTTACCTCCGTCCCCTCCGTTGTCGGTACGCGCTCGGACTGACCCCGAACTCGGTACGAAATGCGCGATTGAAATTCGAGACATCGCCGAAGCCAGAGTCCAGCGCGAGGTCGAGGACGCTGCCCGATTCGCGGACGAGTCGCTGCGCCACGTCGCGGAGTCGCGCCCGCAGCACGTATTGGTGCGGCGTCACGCCGACGAGACGGTCGAACGTGCGCAGGAAGTGATAGCGGCTGAGACCGGCTTCCCGCGCCAGCCGGCCCAGCGTCCATGCGTGTTCAGGAAAACGGTCGATCGTGCGGACGGCCTGCACCACGCGCGCATCAGCGTTCGGCGGGGGACTGTTCGACGCGGACGATCCTCGCGCCGCCAGCTTCAGCGCGCGCGCTGCGAGCCTGACACTGAGCTCCTCCCACGGCGTCTGGGATGTGCCGGCGACGCCAAGCATTGCGTGGCTGATGAGCGGTGACAGCTCGCCGAGCGGCGGCACCCGTCCTTCGGCGAAGCGAGCCTGGCGAATTCCGGCGTCGGTCGCGATTTCCTCGAAGTGATCGGGCGCGTACCAGAACGACACGCAGCGATCGCCCTCGCCGTGTTCGTGCGCGCACTCGAAGCAGTGCCCGCTGTTGCCGAGCATCAGCGAGCCCGGCGTCATCAGTACGCGACCGAGCGGCGATCGGTACTGAAACGTGCCAGCCACCACGACCGCGATGGCGAACCGATCGTGCTGCTCTTCAAACGGCCGATCGTCGGGACCGCATGTGCACACGACGTCGGCAACGGTCCAGCCATCGCCGGTCTCGATTATGCCTGGCGATGTTGAGCCCGGCGCTCCGAGCTCCCGCCGCCGAGCTAATGCGTGGTCGAGCAGTTGAGCAATTTTTGCCAAGACCGCCTCTCAGCGATCGTTCTACAACAGTGATACCACTCAAACAATTGCCAACTACCAACTACCAACTACCAACCACTTACCACCAACCACCAACCACCAACGACCAACCAAAGGAGCCCCAATGGCCGCCTATTACATAGGGACCTACGACATTGTTGACCCGAAGGAGTTTCAGAAATACCCGCCGGTTGTGCTGTCGCTTCTGCCCAAGTACGGTGGCGAAGTGCTCGCGTCTGACACGTCAGCGCTCCTGGTCGAAGGCACGGCGCGGACGATGAACGCCATCATCCGCTTTCCGTCGAAAGACGCCGCGCTCGGGCTGTACAACGACCCCGCCTACCAGGAAGCCAAGCGGATACGTCAGGCATCGACGAGGAACGTCAGCATGGTGCTCGTGGACGAATTCCGCGCGGGCTGATCGACAGGCCGACCGCGTCAACTCACCGGATTCGGCTGGGCCAGTCGTACGAGCGCCGGCGCCGGGATGCGCGCGCCTTTGTAAGCGGGTACCTCGCCAAAGCGGCGATGCGCCTCCCAATCGTTCCGCGCGTCGCGGATCTCGTCGGGCGTGCGCGCGACGAAGTTCCACCACATCAGGATCGTTTCGGGGAACGGCGTTCCACCGATCAAGAGCACTCGTGCGCCGGCAGTGCTGATCAGGCAGATCTCCAAACGCTGCGTCCCGAGGTAATAGAGGACGCGCTCCTCGAGCCGCTGTGCCTCGAGGGTGCAGTCACCGGAAAGGAGGAGCAGCGCGTGCTCGAACTGTCGCTGCAAAGGCAGAACGAGCTGGTGGCGCGGGTGTATCTGAAGGTCTGCGCCGACAAGGTCCGAGAAATGCGTGGCTGGCGAGACCGCATCAGCGAGCGTGCCTGAGAACACCTGCACGATACCTCCGGATGGCTCGAGTCTCGGCACCTCGGACAGATGTTGAAACGAGGCGGCGCCATGGCGCTCGCGGTCGGGGAGCGCCGTCCACAACTGGACGCCGTTCAGACGCCCGGTGTTCTCGTCGGGTGTGCGCTCCGCATGGGCGATCGCGCGTCCTGACGTCATGACGTTCACGCCGCCCGGACGCAGCACGGCTTCCTGCTGCAGACTGTCGTCGTGGACGATCTCGCCGGCCAGCAGCCAGGTCACTGTCTGCAGCCCGATGTGCGGGTGCGGGGCCACGTCCATCGCTGCGCCCTCGCTGAACGAGACGGGTCCGAAGCGATCGAGAAAACACCACGGGCCGATGAGGCGTTTGCCTTTGACCGGCAACGCGCGGACGACTGACAGCGGTCCAAGTTGCACCTCTCGCGCGGGGAACGCTTCGAACTGCTCGTGCGCGGCGGCAATCGACTCGCAGGTTTCGGCAGCGACGGTGGATTCGCTCATATAGCGTAGGATCTCGTACCTGTCTTGTCCTTTTCAGCGGTCTTCCTTCTCACATCGTTGATGCTCGCGCAACCCGACGGCACGCTCGAGCTGCGTGTGCAGGGGCGGTCAGGTCCAGTCGATCAGGCAGAGGTTCGAGCGGCCGGCATCCTCGCTGTCACCAACGCAGACGGCCGCGCGACACTGACTATGCCCGCAGGTACGTATGAGGTCGTCATCAGCCGCTTCGGTTTCGAGACCGCCAAGCTTCAAGCCACCATTCCCGCATCCGGCAAGGCCGACGTCACCGTCGAGTTGAAGGAGGAAGCCGTCCTCACCGAGGAAGTCGTCGTGAACGCCACGCGCACGGGTCAGCGCGTGCAGGACCTCCCGCTGCGCGTTGAGGTCGTGCCGCTCGAAGAGATCGACGAGAAGCTGTTCATGACGCCGGGCGACATCTCGATGATGCTCGCCGAGACGAATGGCCTTCGTGTGCAAACGACCTCACCGGCACTTGGCGCGGCAAGCGTGCGCGTGCAGGGGCTTCGCGGCCGCTACACGCAGATACTCTCGGATGGCCTTCCGCTCTACGGACAGACCGGTTCGATCGGCGTTCTTCACATCCCGCCGATGGATCTCGGACAGGTCGAAGTCATCAAGGGCGTCGCTTCGGCGCTCTATGGCGGGTCCGCGCTTGGCGGCGTCGTCAATCTCGTGTCCCGTCGGCCGCAAGCCGGCCGGCCCGAGCGCGAGGTGCTGGTGAACCGTACCTCGCGTGGCGGCACAGACGGCATCGTCTGGTTGTCTGACAAGCCGGCCGCGCACTGGGGCTACACGCTGCTGGGCGGTGGACATTGGCAGGAACGCACGGATGTCGATGGGGACGGGTGGACCGATCTGCCCTCGTATCGTCGCGCCGTTGTCCGGCCGCGTCTGCTCTGGGAAAACGGTGCCGGCCGATCGGTGTTCGTCACCGTTGGCGCGCTGGCCGAAGACCGCCACGGCGGCAGCATGCCGGGATCGGTTGCGCCGGATGGCGTCGCCTTTCCAGAGGACCTCACCACTCGACGCGTTGACGGTGGTCTGGTCGGCCGCTCTCTCACGAGCGGCGCGCGTGTGATTACGATCCGCGCCTCAGCGCAGGGTCAGTGGCACGACCATCGATTCGGCGACGCGCAGGAGCGCGACCTGCATCACACCTGGTTCGCCGAAGGCTCTGTCAATGGTACCGACCGACACCACACGTGGGTGCTTGGCACGGCCGTGCAACGGGATCTGTATCGCTCGCGCGATCTGCCGGAGTTCGATTACAGCCATATCGCGCCCGGCGTCTTTGCGCAGGACGACTACGCGCCGTTCTCCTGGTTGAGTGTGTCAGCAAGTGCCCGGCTGGATCGGCACAACGTGTATGGTTCGTTCTTCAGCCCGCGTATCTCAGCGCTCCTCAAGCTCGGCGCCGGCGTGACGCTGCGACCATCGACGGGCACTGGATTCTTTCCTCCCACCCCGTTCACTGAAGAGACGGAGGCGACGGGACTGTCGCGTCTGGCACCGCTCGGCCCGCTCGAGCCGGAACGGGGGAAAAGCCTTTCGGTGGATCTCGGATGGACGCGAGGTCCATTCGAGGTGACCGCCACGTGGTTTCGATCCGCGATCGAGGATCCTATCGTGTTGCGGGAGACGCAATCGGCCCTTGGGCGCCGAAGCCTGGGCGAAGGCGACCCCAAGCCGGTGGAAATCGTCAACGCACTCGAACCCGATCGGACCGTCGGCACCGAACTGATTGCGCGGTTTCATGGGGGCGAGATGGATCTCATCGCGACGCACATGTTCGTGTGGGGGACCGAAGCAGATGCCGACACGGGTGTGCGCCGCGAGGCCGCGTTGAATCCGCGGCACACCGCCGGCGTGGACTGGCTCTGGGATATCGAGGGACCCGCGCGCATCGGCGTTGAAGTGTTCTATACGGGCCGGCAACAGCTCGATGACTCACCGTACCGTGAGCGCAGCGAGCCATATACGGTGTTTGGCGTGATAGGCGAGTGGCGCGTCGGCCGCGCCCGGATCTTCATGAACGCCGAGAATCTGACCGGCGTACGGCAAACGCAGCACGAGCCGCTGCTGCGCCCGTCTCGCGCGGCCGACGGACGTTGGACCGTTGACGTCTGGGGCCCGCTCGAGGGCCGGGTATTGAATGCCGGTGTGAGACTCGGGTTTTAGGTGAAACGGGAACGACATTCCCATTCGACAGCGATACAGGGCGTTTAGAGGCAGGCACAACAGTTGCTCCCTGCCGTCGCGAGGTCGGGATGGACGTTCGCGACGGTTTTATCGTTGGCATCTTCAACTACTGCGATCGCTGGTGCGAGGCGTGCGCGTTCACATCGCGGTGCCGTCTCTTTGCCGATGTTGCAGAAACCGAAGCATCGCTCGACCCAAATCTGAAAGCCGTTGTGGACGCGCCGGTGCTGCCGCAGGAGGCGCCACCCCCACCGCCGCCCTGGATGGAAGAGATGATCCGCGAGATGAACGAGGCGGCAACGAAGGTGGCTGTCGAAGACGACGAGCCTGTGCGCCGACCGCCGCCGAAAGAGCACCTGGCCATAGAGGCACGGGCGAAGGACTACTGCTTTCGCGCCCATCGGTGGCTGCGCACGCGCTCGTACGCTGCGCTGGATCCTGGGGATCCCAGCGCGGTCATCGGTTGGTTCGAGACGATGATTCCGGCGAAGGTGCATCGCGCGATCCACGGTCTTGCTGAAGATTGGCCCGAGGATCGGGACTGTGTGTCCGATCACGACGGCTCGGCCAAAGTGGCGCTGATCGGCATCGAGCGCTCGCACGCGGCGTGGCTCGCTCTCATCGAGCGCGGAATCGCGGCGCACGGCGATGTCGCGCCGTTGATCGAGGATCTCGTCTGGCTGAGCGACGCCGTTGAGCGAGTGTTCCCCAAGGCGCGAGCGTTCGTGCGCCCCGGCTTGGACGAGCCCGACGAGGTGGCGATGCTGCTGATACGGGAGCGGCGACGTTCGTAGGGGCGAGGCATGCCTCGCCCCTACCGGAGACGACGTCCTCGAAGTCTAATGAGTGGATGTCACGGGGATTGCTGATCGCTTGCGCGGCCGCGGCAGTCATGGTGTCTGTGTCGGCTCAGTCACCAGAGGCGGCGCTTGTGGCCAGGGCACGCGCGATTCACGATCGCGTGCTCACGATCGACACGCACATCGACCTCGAGACGGTCCACTTCACGCCTGCGTGCAACTACACACGCCGGCTCGTCACCCAAGTCAACCTGCCGAAGATGCGGGACGGCGGCCTCGACGTGGCCTTCTTCATCGTCCATGTACCGCAGGGCCCGCTGACGCTGGCGGGCTACGTCGACGCGTATCGGCAGGCAGTGGCGAAGTTCGACGCCATCCACCGGCTGACGGAGCAGATCGCGCCCGAGGAAATCGGACTTGCGCTGACGCCCGCCGACGTCACGCGCATCGCCCAAAGCGGACGTAAGGTCGCCGTGATCGGGATCGAGAACGGGTATCCAATTGGCACCGACGTCGCGCGTGTGCGCGAGTTTCACCAGCGCGGCGCGCGGTACATGTCGCTGGCGCATACCGGCCACAACCAGCTGTCAGATTCGCATTCGGGTGAAACGACCAACGATGCGCCGAACAACGGGATCAGCACGCTCGGTCGCGAGGTGCTGGCCGAGATGAACCGCGTTGGCATGATGGTCGATCTGTCGCATCTCTCCAGAACGGCGGCTATGCAAGCGATGACCGTCTCGAAAGCACCGGTCATCGCCTCGCACTCCGCGGTCCGCGCGCTTGTCGATCACCACCGCAACCTGGACGATGAACAGCTGCGGGCGTTGAAGCGGAACGGCGGTGTGGTGCAGATCGTCGCGTATGCGGGCTACCTGAAAGCAGGCGCACGCAGTGGACGGACGCCGATTCGAAACGCGGTTGCAGCCGATGCGCTGGCGGCCTGTCCCACCGAAGCGGCGTCAGCGAAGCCGCTCACGGTTGAGGGCCGCGCAGGTGTGAAGGAACTTGTCGATCACATCGACTATGTCGTCAAGCTGATTGGCATCGAGCATGTCGGCATCTCGTCCGACTTCGATGGCGGCGGTGGCATCGAGGGATGGGACAGCGCCGCCGATACATTGAACGTCACGATCGAGCTCGTGCGCCGCGGCTACAGCGAGGAGCAGGTCGCGAAACTCTGGGGTGGGAATCTCCTGCGCGTCTGGGGCGACGTCGAGAGGGTCGCGCGCGAATGAGGGGGTTCCTGGGTCCTCGGGAAGGACCCAGGACACTGACGACGGTCAGCCGCGCTTTGCCGCCTCGTCTCGATATTGCTCGTTCGCAAAAATGGCGACCTCGACGCGACGATTCTGTTGCCGGCCGCGCTCGTTGTCGTTCGAGGCCACGGGCTCGAGCTCGCCGCGTGCGGACGTCTCCACACGAGGGCGGCCGAGACCTTGCGATCCGAGATACGACGCGGCAGAAGAGGCCCGCCGGTTCGAGAGGCCCTGATTGTACGATTCGGAGCCGGTGGAGTCGGTGTGTCCGACCAGCAGCACGTTCGTTCGGCGGTACTTCTGCAAGCTGTCGGCAAGGTTCTTCAGATTCTCGCGCGCCGCGGGCCGCAACGCGTCGGAGTCCACGTCGAAGAGGATTCCGCTGTCGAACGTCACAAGGATCCCCTCGCCCACGCGCTCGACCTTTGCATTCGGCAGGCTCTTCGCCAGTTCCTCCGCCTGTTGGTCCATCTGACGGCCAATCAATGCGCCGCCGGCGCCGCCAACCGCGGCTCCGATGATCGCGCCCTTCGCCGTTGATCCGGCAACTTTGCCGATGATGGCGCCAGCCGCCGCGCCGCCGGCCGCACCGATCGCGGCGCCCTTTGCTGTCCGGCTCGCGCATGCAGATCCGGCCAGAGGTACCGTGGCGATAGTGACGATTGCACACAACTTCTGAAAGTTAGTCATGTCCGTCCTCTCGATGAACAACACAGACGGACGTCCACATCCCGTGCCAGCGCAGAGTATCAACGCATGCGTAGGCGAAACGTTTCTCAAGGATGGGCTAGAACAGTAGTAAACGACAGGTTCGTCAGTCACGCTTCCAACGCCATGCGGCGAAAGAGCGCGGCGAAGCCCGAGCCGCGAAGAGTGGGCGGGTCCTTTCGGACCCGCCACGATCGTCAGAAATCTACCGTCAGGTTCCAGCGCACGAACCGCGGCGAGTAGATGGCCGTCGGGTTGCCCCATGTGCCGCCCTGCGCCGTATTGCCGGCGGTGTACTGATAGGTGTTCTCGAACGTCGTCGTGTAATTGGTGTTCAGCAGGTTGCTGAGGTCCACACCGATGTCCAGACGCCTCGATCCGAATCGAAGGATCTTGGCAAATCGCATGTCGATCTGCGTGCGCCGGTTGTCGGCGTAGAGCCGATGATCGTTGTCCAGGATGTCGATGGTCGTGTTGCCGCCCGCCGTAGCTCCCGGTGGCAGCCGTCCGGTGATCCGCAGGATCTCCGAGTTCGGCACCTGCCAGTTAGCGACGCGCTCGAGCGGCGGCTGCGAACGTACTGTGCCGCTGACGAGCACATCCACCTTCGGGATCGTGTACGACGCGAAGCCTCGAATCGTGGTCTGGAAAGGATCTTCGTCGCGGCAGTTGCGGAGATCTTTGATCGTCGATGCGTTCGTCAGGAGCGTGGGCGCCGCCGTCGAGTCGAGTACCTGAGCCATCTCGCAGGTGTCTTCGATCGAACGGCCGGTCTGCGTTCCGAACTGCAGGATCAGCCCCTGCCGTAAACGCGCATTCAGGTTGAGATCGACGCCTTGCCAATACAGCGTGCGCTCCGGTCCGAAGTCCTCTTCGAACGTGACGTAGTTCGCCGCGCCAGAGGGAGCCGTCGCCCTCAGCAGCGACAGTGGGATCGGGTAACCACCGCCGCCGGGCAGCCGCGAATCCTGCGGGGCCGTGATCGTAAACGACTCGTAGTCGTTGGGTCCGCGCAGCGTGTTGTCGGTGACCTTGTTGCCGAGGAACCAGCGGCGGTTGTAGGCGACCTCGGCGGAGAGGCGCGGTATGACCTCGTGCTGAACGGTGATCCCCCATTGCCAATCGCTTTGACGGACGTTCCAGCCGTGAAGCGTCGCTTGGTTCACCTGCGTGAGGTTGCCCGAGACGCCCCCGAAATTTGCGTCATTGCCAGTCAGCAGGGGGCACTCGCCGTTTGCCGCGAAGTTCAGGATGTCGCAGTCGATGACCTTGTCTTGGTCCGTGTCCGTCCAATTTCGGGTGGCAGTGCGAACGATGCGGGCCGCGGGGCTGTTGCTCGTGTACTCGCTGTCGTTCGTCGCGGAGTCGAGGTAGTGTCCGAGGTTGAACTTCAGCGCCGTCTTGCCATTGCCGAAGACGTCATAGGCCGCGCCGAAACGCGGCGTGATGTCGTTGAACGAATCAACGCCCGGCGTGCGTGGGAACGAAATCGGCGCCGCGTTGAACCTCGACGTCAGCTCCGTCCCGTTGTGGTCCGCCGGGGTGAAGCTCCAAGCGCGGTCGTAGCGTAGTGCGCCCTGCAGCGTCAACCGGCCGCGCGTCCACTTGTCCTGGACGTACACCGATCCCGTTGCCGTTCGATCGGACTGGTGCCACTCCGGCAGTCGGAACGTGAAC
>Ga0111538_10000116_pt1 | contig 88781 bp, 72 predicted proteins | sample SoiMethybrSBSTD1_FD_79669 | JGI IMG/M metagenome (GOLD analysis project Ga0111538, IMG submission 79669) | Bulk soil microbial communities from a Populus tree surrounding site in Tennessee, USA - Soil MetaG P. TD hybrid SBSTD1 (version 2)... | ecosystem: Environmental > Terrestrial > Soil >...
CGGCACCGTGCCCATCTATTCCATGATCATCGGGCGCAAACTCGAGGACCTCAACGAGCAGGTCGTGCTGGAGACGCTGGAGCATCAGGCGCGGCAGGGCGTGGACTACTTCACGATTCACGCCGGCGTCCGCCGGGCGCATCTCAAGTTCGTCAAGAACCGGCTCATCGGCATCGTGTCGCGCGGTGGCTCGCTGCTGGCCAAGTGGATGCTCGTCCATGGCCGAGAGAATCTCATGTACGAGATGTGGGATGACATCTGTCAGTTGATGCGGCGATACGATGTGAGTTTCTCCATCGGCGACGGTCTGCGCCCCGGCGGGCTGGCCGATGCGACTGACCGCGCCCAACTCGCGGAACTCGAAACGCTCGGCGAACTGACCGAGCGCGCCTGGCGGTGGGGGGTGCAGGTGATGATCGAAGGCCCCGGCCACGTGCCGCTGGATCAGATCGAATACAACATGAAATTGCAGCGCACGCTGTGCCACGGCGCGCCGTTCTATGTGTTGGGGCCCCTCGTGACGGACATCTTCCCGGGCTACGACCACATCACATCGTGCATTGGCGCGTGTAACGCCGCCTATCACGGCGCGAGCATGTTGTGCTACGTCACGCCCAAGGAGCACCTGGGCCTGCCGAAGAAGGATGATGTCAAGCAGGGCTGCATCGCCTACAAGATCGCGGCCCACGCGGCTGACGTGGCGCTCGGGATTCCCGGCACCCGCGATCGCGATGATGAACTGACCAAGGCTCGCGCTGCGCTCAACTGGGAGAAGCACTTCGAACTCTCGTTCGACCCCGATGTCGCTCGGGCGTATCACGATGAGGATCTGGATGTCGACACGGACTTCTGCGCCATGTGCGGCCACGACTGGTGCAGCGTGCGCATTTCCAAGGAGATCCAGGAATTCGCATCCGGCAAGGACGATGCGTTCGCCTGGGACAAGCCGCGCAGGACCGAGTCGCTGACGGCCGAGCAGCGCGAGATTCTGGAGAAGCGAGGAGTGCTCAGCCCTGAGGAGATTCACCGTCTCGCGAACAAGACGAAACGCGCGATGGGCGGCGGGCGGCAGGCGGAGTCCGATGAATCAGAGGAAACGAAACCATCGTGCCACAGCGACTACGTCGAACCGGATGAAGCCCGACGGCTCCAGGAGGAGCGGCTGCTGCAGATCAACACCGCGCCAGCCCACAATGTGCCCTCACACGATTCGCTGATCTGAAGCAGCGTTCCGGAACCAAAGCCCATACACCAGCGCGGCGGCCGCAATCCAGAACGCGCCGATGAACGCTGCGCCGCGCACCTCGGCGTTGAGCATCGAGCCCACCAGCGCACCGAGTTCGCCCAGCACAAACAGCAGTGGCACGATGGGGTATCCCGGCACGCGCACTGACCGAGCCGCATCCGGACGCGTACGCCGCAGCACAATGAGAGCGACGCCCGTCAGCGCGAAGAAGGTCACATCAATGAACATGGTGCCGTTGAGCAGTTGATCGATCGGCCGCGTGCCGCCGCTGGCGAGCGCCGCGCCCAGGATCAGCAGCGACATGATCGTCAGCAGCGCGATGGCGGCAGTGGGCGTGCCCAGACGAGGATGCAGGTTGGCGAACGGCCGGAAGAACCGGCCATCGCACGCCATGCCGAAGATCAGACGCGGCCCGGCCAGCAGTTGCGCGTTGAGCACACCGAACGCCGACACCGCAACCGCGGCGGCGATAAGGCGGCGGCCAAGATCGGGCATGACGACGCTCACGGCGTCGGCGGCCACGGCCCTGCTCTCCGCCACGCCTGGCGCGCCCAGCAGCCGAAGGTAACTCCAGTTCGCCAGCAGATACACCGCGATGACGATGACCACGCCACCGACGATGGCGCGCGGCAGGTTGCGGGCGGGCTCGCGCACCTCGCCTGCGATCCACAGCGCCTGCTGCCAGCCGCCGTAGGCGAACAGCGCGGGAATAAGTGCCGCCAGCAGGCCCTGCAGCGGGTTGAGCGCTGATGCACTGGCGGGCGCGGTCGACGCCGCAGCGACTTCAGCGCGATCCGGCGCGAGAAACACCGCCAGAACCGTCACCGCCAGGAGCGCGATGACCTTGGTCAGCACGGTGAGATTCTGCACGCGCGAGCCCCAGCGCACCCCGACGATGTTGGCCACCGCCAGCGCCAGGATGAGCGCACTGGCGATCGCCATCAGCAGCCAGCCTTGAGGCTCGCTGCGCCCGGCTGCGACGGCCAGATTGTTGGCGCACACCACGGCGATGATGCCCATGGTGCCCGGCTGGATCGCGGTGCCGTTGCAGAAGACGAAGAGGAACGCCGGCAGCGAGCCAGAGGAATCGCGCAGGATCTGGTACTGCGCGCCCGATTCGTGATACATGCCGCCGAGTTCCGCCATCGCCAATGCGCCGCACAGTGCGATGCCGCCGGCCAGGCCCCAGGCAACCAGCGCGAGCGATTCGGTGCCGGTCAGTCGCGCGACGCCGGAAGGCGAGATGAAGATGCCGACGCCGATGATCGCGCCGATGACGATGCAGGTCGCGTCGAACAGGCCCAGGACCCGCAGCGGGGATGCATCCGGATTGATCGGGGCGTTCGGCGCGGCGGCGGACACGCGGTCAGCATACATTCAGGCATCACGATTGGAGACGGAGCCGATGTATACTGGCGACGCCATGGGCACAGTGAATCGATTGGCGATGCCGGCGTGCGCCATGCTGCTCGCAGCGATGACGCTCTCGTCGCTTGCGGGCTGCCAATCTTCGTCCGTCAAGGTCGATGGCGGCCTGCAGTTGTTGGGTTCGCGGCGCGTCAAGGTCGGCGAGGTGTTCACAATCTCGCAGCCGTTCGATGCCAAGACCGGGGCGGAGTGGCGATTGACCGAATACGACTCGGCATTCATCGCGCCGCAGGGATCACCGCGGCTGGAAGGCGGCACGGGCGGGTCGTACACGCGCGTCGTGCCGTTCATCGCCAAATCGCCGGGTGACACGCAGCTGGTGTTTCAGCGCCGCAATCGCACGCCGCTGAAATACGGCGAGCTGCTGCCGCCGCCTGAGCACAAGAACATCAAGATCAAGATCGTCGAGTAGCGAGCCGATCCGCCGCGCCAAACAGACAGCCCGCGCATCGGGTGATGCGCGGGCTGCGATTGACGTTCACGAAACTTCCGCGACTGTTTCGGTCAGCGGCCTCCGCCACCGCCCTGACCACCACCGCCGCCCTGGCCTCCGCCGGCTCCGCCCTGCGCGCCCGGCTGACGCCGGCCCGGTGCGCCCTCGGCCCCGCCGCCCGGTCCGCGGCCTGTGCCGCCGCCCACCGCCCGCTGGAACTTGCCGTAGGCCTCTTCATCCAGCACGGCCTTCATTTCATCCATCATCTTGCGGCGGGCCTCGACGTTGGCCTCGCGCTGCGCGGCTCGATCGGGGTTTTCGCGGGCCTTGATCACCGCGGCCGAATACGCCTGCGTGATGCCCATCGCCTGATCCTGCTTGGCAGGATCGAGTTTGAGATCGGCGATCGCCACTGAAACCTGGTCCCAGGTGCGATCGAAATTGCCCAGCGAGCCGGCGACCTTCTCGGTCTGCTCGGGCTTGAGGAAGCCGTTGAGAGCGGTGACGAGTTTTTCCTTTTCGGTCTTGTTGATGTCGGCCATGGCCTTGGCCATTTCCTCAGCCATTGCGCCGCCGCCGCCAGCGCCGCGCCCGCCGCCGCCCCCAGTATCACCACCCGCGCCTTCGCCGCCGCCAGCGGCGCGCCGCTGCTCAGCGATCTTGGCCCGCAGTTCCTCCAGCGCCTTGGATTGGCTGGCCCGCGCGCTCTGGTAGGCCTCGACAACCTTCGTGGTATCTGCATCGCTCAGGCTGTTGGCCTTGCTGATGTGCGTGGCCTGGGCTTCGTATGCTGCCTTCAGCTGCTCGGGCGAGAACTGCGGCATCGCAGCGCGACCGCCGCGAGGCTGCCCGCCGCCTTCACCGCGCGGTGGAGGCGGAGCGCCTTCCCCCTGCGCCAGCGTGGGCACGCTCGAAAGGCCCAGCGCCAGCGAAGCAATCACTGCATGTGACAAACGCATGTGTACGACTCTCCTGTGTTGGACGATCAATCGGACGATCGAGACGAATGAATGATGACCACGTGAGGCCGCCGCACTGGAACGCCCGGCACGGCCGCTTGCGCGCGAGCTTTGGACGCGGCGCAGCGACATGATCGCATGCGCGACAGTATCTGTCGCGTCAAACAGAGGAACGATGTGAGCAGTTGCGTATTCCCTGCAGCAACGCGACCTGGTGACAGGAGAATCTGCGTAACTCGTTTAACAGCAACGGGTTGCGCAACTATGTAACTGATGGTAAACCCTGCGTGACGCGTGTGCAACGTTCAGGAATTCAAGAGTCCAGCCGCGTACGCGCGGGCCTCCGCGATGGCCTTGTCAATCTGGGTCGGGTCCTTGCCGCCGGCCTGAGCCATGTCGGGGCGGCCGCCGCCGGAGCCGCCGCAGATCAGCGCTGCTTTCTTCACCCAGTCGCCTGCCTTCAAACCCTGCCCAACCAACGTAGGGGGCACGGCGGCGACGATGAAGACCTTGCTCTCGACCATGTTGCCCGAAAGGAGCATCGTCGCAGCGTCGGGGCGCTTAGCCCGCACGACATCCATCGCCGCCAGCAGCGTGTCCTTGTTCGCGCCGTGCAGGTGTTCGACGATGACGGGACCGTTGGATTTCTCAACGAGTTCGCGGGCCTGATCGACGGCGTTGCCGCGCGCCGCGGACTCGGCGCTCTTGCGCAGCGACTTCACGCGCGGCTTCATGCCATCGAGCATGTTCACGATGCGATGACGCACCGTCGTCGCCATGGTGAGTTCATCCACCTGACGCGAAATCTCGTCGTACTCCGTGATGAACAGGTCATCGGCGAGGCGAGGCGCCGCGTGAGCGCGCTCGTGCAGGCGCATGCCGGCCATCTCCGCGGCCTGGGCGGCGGGGCCCGTCAAGGCGATGATGCGGCGCACGCCGGCAGCAAGGGCCTGCTCGGCGATGATGACACAGCGCTTGGCTTCGTCGGTCGTCGCGAGGTGAGTGCCACCGCAGAACTCGATGGAGTAGTCCTGCCAATCGCGGCGATGCGGCTCCTTCATCAGGTCTTCGATGCTCTTGCCGATCGAGACGACGCGGACGGGGTCGGGGTAGCGTTCGCCGAAGACTGCACGCACGCCGCGGATGCGCTTGGCTTCACTCAGCGGCATGTTGGCAGCGTAGATAGGCAGTGCGCGGTCGATGCCGGCGTTGACGAGATCGCCCACATCAGCCAGTTGCGCGTGGTTGAGGGCGTGGCCGTGGCTGAAATCGAAGCGCAGCCGATCGTCGGCGACGAGTGAGCCTTTCTGATTGATCTGTTCGCCTAACACGCTGCGCAGCGCGAGGTTGAGCAGGTGTGTGGCGGTGTGATTGGCACGGATGGCGCTGCGGCGGGCGGTATCGAGATGGAGTTGAATGTCCTCGCCAACGTTGATGTGGCCGCGCTGCAGCCGGCCAATGTGCAGCACGTAGCCGCCGACGGCGCGCGTATCGGAGACTTCGAAGACGCTCGTGTCGCCGTTGACATCGGTGATGCGGCCTGTGTCGGCGATCTGGCCGCCGGCCTCGGGGTAGAAGTTGGTGCGATCGGCGATGATCGCCAGCAGGTCCTTGTGGCCGGGCGAATCGCAGTGCTCGTCGAAATCGGAACCGTTCCAGATGGCCTGGACGCGCGCGGCGATGGGGCGCCCGTCGTACTTGTCGGAGTCGGCGGTGGGTTTGACTTTCATCGCCTTGAGACGCGCGAGGACCTCGGGCGGGAGGGTGAGCGGACGATCGGCAGCGATCGCGGTATCCGCCGCGCCGCCACGGCGAGAGGCCTCGCGGGCCTGCTCCATGAGGGCTTCGAAGCCCGCGACATCCACGGAAAGGCCGCGCTCCTCGGCCATGACTCGCGTCAGATCGATCGGGAAGCCGAAGGTGTCGTGGAGTTGAAAGGCGTCGGCGGCCGAGATGGGATTGCGGCCGGCGCGCTTGGCAGCCTCATTGAACAGTTCGATGCCGCGATCGAGCGTCTTGAGGAAGCTCTCTTCTTCATCGCGGATGATGGCGGCGGTTTCGCCGGCTTTCGCGCGAATCTCGGGAAATGCTTCGCCGAGCGAATTCACCACTGCGGGCACAAGAGAATGCAGGAGCGTGCCCTTGACGCTGAGCGTCTGATGAGCGTGACGAACCGCGCGGCGGAGAATGCGGCGCAAGACGAAGCCGCGGCCTTCGTTGGATGGACGCGCGCCGTCGGTGATCGCGACGGTGAGACAGCGAACGTGATCGGCGATGACGCGGTAAGCGATATCGACCGGATCGTTCAGCCGGCCGCGATAGGCGTGCGCACCGGTGTGGGATTCGATGGCGTTGAAGATCGGCAGCCAGAGATCGGTGTCGTAATTCGAGGACTTGTTCTGCAGGACGCGGACGATGCGTTCGAAGCCCATGCCGGTGTCAACGTGCCTGGCGGGCAGGGGCGTGAGCCGGGAATCGCTGCCGCGATTGAACTGGATGAAGACCAGGTTCCAGATTTCGATGACGCGCGAATCGGACTTGTTGACGAGCGGGCCGCCGTTGATGTCCTCGGTGCCGTCGAAGTGGATTTCGGAGCACGGGCCGCACGGGCCCGTGTCGCCCATCTCCCAGAAGTTGTCCTTCTTGTTGCCAGGGTGCACGCGATCGGCGGAGAGGTAGCGGAGCCAGAGGTCGCGGGCTTCGAGATCAGGCTCGAGGTTCTCGGCAGCGTCGCCTTCGAAGTACGTGGCATGAAGGCGGCGCGGATCAAGGTTCCAGATCTGCGTGAGCAGTTCCCACGCCCACTCGATGGCTTCGGCCTTGAAGTAGTCGCCGAAACTCCAGTTGCCGAGCATTTCGAAGAACGTGTGGTGATAGGTATCCCGGCCGACGTCCTCAAGGTCGTTGTGCTTGCCACCGGCGCGAATGCACTTCTGGCTGTTGACCGCGCGCACATACGGGCGCGAGCCCTGTCCAAGGAACACGTCCTTGAACTGGTTCATGCCGGCGTTGGTGAACAGCAGGGTTGGGTCGTCGTGCGGCACGACGGATGACGACGGCGCGAACGTGTGGTCGGCGCGCTGGCAGAAGTAGTCGATGAACTCCTGGCGAATGTGTGCGGCAGTGCGTCGCATAGGGGGATAAGTGTACGCCGCGGGTCGGAGCATGCAGAAGCCATCAGCCGGCGGGGCGCGCGGGAACGCCGTTGGCTGTGGCCTTCGCGGAAACATCGTCGATCGCCACCGCGCCGGGGCCGAGCGTGGCGCCATCGCCGATGCTTACGCCTTGGATCACGACTGCGCCTTCGCCCACCACCGCGCCTGCGCCGACGCGCACTTCGCCCGCCAGCACACTGCCCGGCGCGCAGTGGCTGAATGGCTCGAGTATGCAGTCATGCTCGACGATGGCGGCGCTGTTCACGATTGCCCCGCGTTTGATCAGCGCCCGGGCGTTGATCACCGCTCGCGGGCCGACGAAGACGCCCTCTTCGATCTTCGCGGTCGGCGAGATAATGGCGGAAGGATGGATGATTGCAGGCGTGCCGCGCGGCGCGGGCAGGTCGAGCCACTTCGCTCGCAGCGCATTGTCGTCCACCGCAGCATGGAAGAACGCGTGACGATGCTCGGTCAGCGCGCGGGGAAGGTCAGCGATGCCGCCCAGCCGCTTGAAACCGGCGATAGGACTGTCGGGCGACCCCGCGGGCGGTGCGCGATCGTCGAGATAGCCCAGCACGACGAAGCCCGCGGCCCGCGCGGTCTCGGCGACGACAGCCGCGTGCCCGCCGCCACCGAGCAGAATCAGCGAATGCACGATATTCATTGGAAGTAACTCTTGGTTTCCATCACGTCGCCGGCGCTCGCGCTGGCGAGATCGCCTGCGACCGCGATCGTCGGCGGCGCGACGATACCGGACGATCCCGCCGCTGCGGTCTCAGGCACGCGCGGACGCGAAGGCTCGGCGCGCCGCAGTTCGTCTGCCTCGGCTCCCGGCGCCGGATATCGATCCGCCACGCCGCGATCCCACGAGCGGTGATAGCGCGCGATCGCAAGTTCGTGGTAACTGCTGCGGCAGAGATAGCACACAAGCCGCCGGTGCGAAAACACCAGGATCGCCACATCCAGTACGAGCACGGCGGTCAAGAGCATCAGCACGGGCAGGTTGGTGGCCAGTCCCAAGGCGCCGACGATGGCGCCGACGAAGGCCAGCACGATGACCAGTCCCGTCACCTGCGGGAAGGCCTTTTCCTTGAACAGGTCGCTGCAGCCGCACGCCAGGCACTTGCGGATCTGTCCGGCGTCATCCAATGCGCCTTCCCACTGAAGGAAGACCTCGCGCTGCGACTCATGCACGCCACGCTCGATGACCGGCACGCGCGTAGGGCGAGCAGCGGGGTCGACCTCGACTCGTCCGATCTTGCGGCGTCGTGCATCGCGCCATTCGATGCGCATCTTCGCAAAATGGTACCCGATCGACCGCGCCGACGGCACTGCTTGCCGCTGCCGCCGCCGCGTGCCATGATGGCTCGCTCATGCCACCGCCAGCATCGTCCAAGCATTGGACCGCGCAACTCGCCGGGCGCTTCATCGTCTTCGATGGTCCGGACGGCTCGGGCAAGTCCACGCAATTCAAGCGCTTTGCAACTTTTGCGCGCGGCTGCCATGTGAAAGTATGCGAGGTGCGCGAGCCCGGCGGCACCGCCATCGGCGAACAGGTCCGCACCGTCCTGCTCGATCCCGCCAACCACCAGATGAGCCTGCGCTGCGAGATGATGCTGTACATGGCCAGCCGGGCGCAACTGATCGAGCAGATCATCCGGCCCGCGCTGGTGCAGGGAGACCTGGTGCTGGCCGACCGATTCATCTCGTCGACGCTTGCCTACCAGGGCACGGCGGGCGGGATGACGCCGGAGGAGATTCTCGCGGTGGGGAGAGTCGCGATCGGATCGATCTGGCCGGACCTGACGGTGATCTTCGATGTCGATGAGCAGGTTGCCGCGACGCGCTTGAATCCGCTGCTTGATCGCATGGAACTCAAGGGCGTGGAGTTTCACCGGCGCGTGCGACAGGGATTTCTTGCACAGGCGCAGAACGAGCCTGATCGGCACCTCGTGGTCGATGCATCGGCCGAGCCCGATGCCGTGTTCGACCGGCTGCAGGCTGGGCTGCGCTCGTGGCTGCAGAACTCATAATGCGAGACAGGACATCAGGCCGTGCTTTGCGCATGACAGAAACTCACTTTGGCCCGTCGGCTATGCTGTATGGGCTTCCGGGCGGAGTGCCATGGGCGAATGCCTGAGCGAACTCGAGATCGTCTCGCTGGCATCGGATGAGCCGCTGCAGCGGGAGCGCTCCATCGTCGAATCGCACCTGAAGGAATGCGACAAGTGTCGCGAACGGCTGGAGCGCGCCCGCGAGCGGCGCCTGCAGCATCCCCCCAACAGCCCCGCGGATAGCGCGACCAAGGTCATGCCGAGCAGGCCGGTGTCGTCCGCGCCCGAGCCGACGCTGACAATCGACGGCTACGACGTGCTGGCGCGCATCCAGGGCGGCGGCCAGGGCATCGTGTTCAAGGCGATTCAGAAGAGCACGAGCCGCCTCGTGGCGGTCAAGGTGCTGCCTCACGAGGAGACCGCCAGCGACCGCCAGAAGCAGCGTTTCGAGCGAGAAGTGTCCTTGGCGGCGAGCCTGCGGCATCCCAACATCGTCACCATCTACGACAGCGGACTCACGAGCGGCCGCTACTTCTTCGCGATGGAGTACATCCACGGCCAGCCGCTGGATGAAGCGGCCCGCGCGCTCGATCGCGATGGGAAACTGACGCTGTTCGCCAAGGTGTGCGATGCTCTGGCGTACGCGCACCAGCAGAATGTCGTGCACCGAGATCTCAAGCCGGCCAACGTGCTGGTGGATGCGCGGGGCGAACCGCACGTGCTCGACTTCGGCTTGGCCAAGAGCGCGGGCTCGACGCTGCTCGAGGGCGCCGAACAGCAGCATCCAGTCACGCTTACCAGCCAGTTCATGGGCACGGTCACGTACACATCGCCCGAGCAGACGCTGGGCGATCCAATGCTGGTCGATCGGCGCAGCGACGTCTACTCGCTGGGCGTGATGCTGTTCGAGGTGCTTACCGGCGCGCTTCCTTACAGCATGCCGGCCGACCCGCTGGGGGCGTTCGCGGCCGTTCGCCATGCCCCGCCGCGCAGACCCTCGAAGACGGCCGGCGGCATCGACAGGGATCTGGACACGATTATCCTGAGGGCTCTGTCGAAAGATCCAGTTCGCCGATACCAGAGCGCTGAGGGACTGGCGACCGACATCCATCGGTATCTCGCGGGCGAGCCGATCACGGCGCGGCGCGACAGCGTCATGTATGTGGCCGGCATCAAGACCCGCGCGGCGCTCAGGCGTCACCCAGCCCTGTCGGCCTTGGCGATCATCGTGGCAGCAACCTTTGTCGCAGACCAAATGGCGCATGTCTTCAACCTGGTGTGGTCGGCGCCGGCCCGTTGGTGCGAGTACCTCGCGTCCGGGCCGCCTTCACGCATGCCTCCCGATCCCAATGCGCTGCGCGATGTGCGGATCATCAAGATTACCGAGGAAACCAAGAGTCAGAGTAGTGCACTTGCGGCCAGCCTTGATGTGCCCGGCGTGGATAGCGACGACTGGTTCACCGCGAGGGCGTTGCACGACGTGCTCAATCGGAAACTGGCGGCGGCAGGTGCAAGGGTCATCGCGTGGGATGTCATGTTCCGCAAACCTAGGCCTGATGTCGATGCGATCATGGCTGCTGGCGTACGCGACCTGCGGATGCAGAACCCACTTGTGCCCGTAATCATTGGGCTGCCCAACTGGATCTCGGATGAGCGCGACTTGCCTGAGAACCTCCTACCAGCATTCCGGGAGGCGGGGGTGCTCTGGGGCGGCGTTACCGTTTCAGCCGACGAGCACTCCATGCCCAAGCTTGACATGCTTGTGCAGAATCCAGGCCGTGCAGCCATCCCAGGAATCGCGCTGACGGCGTATGGAGCATGGCAGCATCCGGACCTGCCCACGCCGAGTGTGTCAGTAAACCGTTGGAACAACAAGGCGTTAGTGCAGTACCAGGCCGGGAGTGCTGTTGAGTCCATCACGCTTTCGAATCTGCAACATCCGGAACAGGACACCGAGCAGGACGTTAAGGTCGATGCCGGCATGGGGATTCACCCGGACACGATGATCGGCTACTACGCCGTGCGTCTGCCAGATGAGGCGGCATACAACGCCGTCACCAAGTCCTATGAGGACATTCTCAGAATCGATCCTAATGATCCCGAGGACGCAGAGGAATGGGAGGCACTACGGCAATGGGTCGCGGGCCGTCTCGTTCTCATTGGTGACTTCACAGAGGAGCCCATCGAGACTCAAGATGCTCGAATGGTCTTCGGCCCGCAGATCCATGCCGCGGCAATCGATGCCTTGATTCGCGGAGTTGTGTGGGGACGCTATCCGTCGCCGCCTGTCTATCTCGTCGTGCTGGCGTTGGCGGCGCTGATGGGGCTGGTCCTGGCGTTTCAATGGACCAGGCGTCGCATCGTTCGATATGCCGCGTTGTTGTTCGTCATCTGCTGGATTATCGGCCTTTGCGTCGTTTCGAATCGCGCGGCCGGTTATGTCTGTCAGCCTGTGGGACCAATCTTGGCGCTGTTGCTGGCGTTCCTGGGGTGGTTGTGGTTTGATGCGGTCTATTCACACCATTCGCGCACGGAGGCGCCCGGCTCTGCCGGTTCTCACTCCCATTGGAGAAACGCCTATGACCGCCTTCGTGCTCCAGCCAGTTGAGATGCCATCGCGCAACACCCCGATGCCTCGCCTCATCGCGCTGCTGTTGCTGTTGCTTCCGGGGAGTGTGATTGCGCCGGGATGCCAGTCGAGCCGTCTCGGCCACGTGCCTGCGTCATTCCGCGACTACCACGAGGCGGGCGTGGCGGTCATCGGGCCGACCTACGAGTTTGACGCCACCACGACCGTAAAGTCCACCCGCCCGGTCCTCCTGACGTTGAAATCCAACCAGGCGCGGGAATACGAGGGTCGCGAGATCTATCCGGACTTCCTGGCATTTGCCGAGCCCAGCGAACGCGGCCCACAGGCCGGAGAGATCGAGGTCAAGTTCAGCGAACCGATCGTGCAGGTTCACAGCGGCTGGGCGTTGCTCATCGGCACCAGCCCGATGGGTGGGACCAGGCGCGTGCGCGCCGTGGGCGAAGGCACCGTGATGATCATCGAAGTCGATATCTCAACAAGCCCCGCGATGCACCGTGTTTATCTTGTCGGTGACGACCACAGTGTCGCCCACATCCATCCAACGAGTGGTGCGACAGCGGCCGACTTGACCCCTGGCACCTATGGCGAAATCCAAGACATGGACAGCGCCATGTGGACCCCTATGGGCAAATACGACGCTAACCCGCAGCGAAAGGAATTTGTCCGGATGGTCCTCGAGGCAGGTGGCGAGATCGTCGGCAAGTGACACCGCAAGTGATGCGCTGGCCAGCCCAGACTGCGGCTTAGGCTTCCGGTTCGATCGTCACCGTCAGCGACTTGCTCTTGAACTGATCGTGCAGCAGTTCCGCGCGCTCGCGGTGCGTCGAGATCAGGTGGCACAGGCCCGTGCGGTGGGCTGTCAGTGTGCACAGAAGCGCCTGTCGCGGATTGACGTGCACGAGTTCGATGACCGTTTCGACGACATAGCCGATGTCGTTGACATCGTCGTTGTGCAGGATGATGCGCCAGGGAGGCAGGCGATCGACCTTCGGCGGCGCCGGCTTGGTATGCGGCCGGGCGACGGCAGGCGGCGCCGAAGGGGGAGCGCTGGGCGGCGCGGCGGCCGCTCCACCAGAAGAAGTTGACATGCTGGGTGCATTCATGATGCGCTGGCTATCGAGCCCGCGCCTCGATTGTGGTTCTGCCATGCCTGAATCCTCCAGCGATCCCTCCGTCCGGAAGTGCCTGAATGGTAGGCCACGCGGCTCTGGCTCGGTCAAGCGGGGATTACGCCGGGTATGGCCGTCCGGGATGTTGCAGGCCGCGCCTGCACCTCTCTCCCAAGCCCCAAGGGGGCCTGTCTCGCCGACTTCGACGGGGCTGATTCCTCGACGAGGAATCGCACCACCTGACGCAGGTCGCCGGTCTGCTCGAAGATCGTGCGCTGCCTCTGCGCACCGGTACCGTGCTCGAGAATCTCATCGATGTAGTGCAGTTCCTTCGTGCAGCCGAGCTTCTCTGCGTGCGGATCGCAGCGTTCGACCATGCGGCGGATCATGGCCTTCGCGGGCACCGCCTGCATCGTGTCGAAATCGACGAAACTGGCGTCGAGCCCGTAGCGCGAGGCGTGCCACTTGTTCTGCTTGGCGATCATCGGATGCGTGTCGAACTGATACGCGCCGTCGTCAATGTGCTCGCTGATGGCGGCGATCAGGCACTGGGTCAGCGCGACCAGCCCGAGGGTGTGCCGCATGTTCAGGGGCATATCGAATATGCGCATCTCTACCGTGCCGAAGCCCGCGTGCGGCCGCAGATCCCACCAGATCTCGCGATTGGAGGAGATGAACTTGGTGTTGATCAGATGATTGATCAGCCAGACGTACTCGCTCCAATTGCGCATCGGCGTGGGCATGCCGGCGGTGGGGAGGGCCTCGATGATCTTGGAGCGATACGACTGCAATCCGGTGTCGCGCCCGCAGAAAAACGGCGAGTTGGCCGACAATGCCAGCAGCGCCGGAAGGTGCTTGAGAAGGCGATCGCAAAGGTGGATCGCCTTGTCGCCCGAATCGACGCCGACATGTACGTGCAGGCCGAAGATCAGCAGCCGCCGCGAGATGTCCTGCATCGCGTTGAGCAACCACTGATAGCGCTCGCCCGGCGTGATCTTCTGATGTTCCCAGCGCGAGAACGGATGCGTGCCGGCCCAGACGAAGTCGATGCCCATCGCCTCGCCCGCATCATGCAGCCAGGCGAGTTTCTCGGATAGGTCGCGCTCGACCTCGGCGACCGTGCGGCAAACGCCCGTGTTGATCTCGCAGTAACTCTGCATGAACTCGGGCTTGAACGAGTCCTTCCATTTCTCGGGCACCTTGTCGAGGATCGGTCCGATGGCGGGCGTCAGCGCGCCGGTCTCGCGATCGACTGTCTGCAGTTCGAGTTCAACCCCCAGCGTGAAGTGCGAATTGCTCTTGAAGGGCTGGGCCATGCTTGTTCAGTGTACAGCGCGGCGATCATGGCTCGAACATCGTGGCGGCGAGCAGGGCCGAGCGCGACAGGAACTTGGCGCCGATCGGTATGCAGCGCTCATCGATATCGAAGAGGCTCGAATGCAGCGGCATGCGGCGTGCCGGATCGGACAAAGCGGCGCCAAGGCGCACGATCGCGCCGGGGACGACCTCCTGGAAGAAGGCGAAGTCCTCGCCGCCGAGGCTGGGCACATCGATCCATTTCACGCCGGTCTCGCCCAAAAGGTCGCTGGCTGCCGCGTTCATGATGTCGATCAGGCCTGCGTCATTGTTGGTGGGCGGCGCGTACTGCGGGAAGGTCATCGCGATCTCGCAGCCGGTGGCCTGCGACACGCCGCGGATGACGCTCCACATTCGCTGCTCGACGGCTTCGAGGTCCGCCAGGCGGCTGGTGCGCAGCGTGCCGCGGACGATCGCGTGGTCGGGAATCGCGTTGAAGGCGTGTCCGGCGTTGATCGATGCCACCGTCAGCGACAGCGGGTAGCGGCTGTCCATGCTGCGCGGGCCGAGTTGATAGAACAGATCGGTCAGGCTGACGGCCGCGGGAATGGGATCGATCGCCTGGTGCGGGCGGGCGCTGTGGCCGCTGCGGCCGCGCACGTCAATCTCGAAACTCTTGCAGGCGCTGGTGAGCGGGCCGACGCGCAGGCCGATGACACCGGTCTCGATGAACGGCTCGACGTGCACGGCGAACATGGCTGCGACGTTCTTCGCGGCGCCTTGCTCGATCATGCTCCGCGCGCCGTCGGCTGTCTCCTCGGCTGGCTGGAAGACAGCGCGAACGTTGTGCTTCAGACCCAGTGCATGCAACGATTCGCGCTGCTGGTGAAGCGCCGTAATCGCGGCAAGGACGATGGTGGTGTGGGCGTCGTGCCCGCACGCGTGGCAATGGCCTGCGTGCGTCGAGGCGTATGAGACGGTCTTGTCATCGTCCACGTGGACGCTGTCAAGTTCGCTGCGGAGAGCGACGAAGTGACCTGACGTCCCGCCGACGTCAATATCGCACACGATGCCCAGGCCGTCGTTCATGATTCGAGGCTGCAACCCCGCCTTGCGAAGTGCGTCGGCGACGGTCGCTGTGGTCTTGCGCTCCTGGCCGGAGCCTTCCGGTTCGCGATGCAGAGCGCGGCGGAAGGCGATCAGCTCATCCGCGCGGCGATCGATCGATTCGTCGAGCGTGGCAAAGGCGACCGCATCGAGCATCGCGAGTGCAGCGGGCAGATCGATAGGCTTGGAGGTGGTCGTCGGGGACATGTGGGCGCGGCATGATAGCGATCGGAGCCACGGTGGACTGGCTCACCATTTGATCACGATCTTGCCGAACTGCTCCGCCGACTCGAGTCGCGCATAGGCCTTCTGTGCGTCTGCCGGTGCGTACACATGATCGACAACCGGCTTGAGCGAACCGTTGCGCAGCAGCGCGACGACTTCGCGGTACTCCTGCATGTCGCCCATGGTGGCGCCGAGAATCGACAGTTGATTCCAGAAGATGCGTGCCAGATCGGTCGTGGCGTCAGGCCCGGAGGTGTTGCCGCAGGTCACGAGCGTGCCGCCACGGGCCAGCGACTTGACGCAGTTGAGGTGAACCGCCTTGCCGACGGACTCGGCGACAACATCGACGCCGCGCTTGGCCGTGAGGGCTCGTACCTCCTTCGACCAGTCGGCGCCCTTGTCGAGCACGCCATGATCCGCCCCGAGTTCGCGAGCGCGATCGAGTTTCGACTGGTGCCGGCTCGTCACGATCGTCGTGCATCCGAAGTGCCTCGCGATGGCAAGACACGCAACCGCGACGCCGCCGCCGATGCCGGTGATGAGGACCGACTGGCCGTGCCGCAGTCGCGCCCGCGTCACGAGCATGCGCCAGGCAGTGAGGAACGTCAGCCCGAACGCCGCGGCTTGAACAGGATCGGTCTGGCCGATGTCGAGCAGATTCGCCGCCGGCGCGACGAACTTCGCCGCCAGCGTGCCGTTGACGTGCTCGCCGATCATGGTGATTTCGTTCGGAGCCGACGCGCGATCAGGATGCGGCGCTTCGTGCATCGGCATCGCGGCATTCAGCAAAGCGCGGCGGCCGATCCACGCCTTGTCCACGCCCTCGCCAACGGCTTCGACGATGCCGGCCCCGTCACTGCCGCCGATGCGCGGATACGTCAGATTCAATCCGGGTATGCCCATGCCCACGAACAGGTCGAGGTGATTGAGCGCGGAGGCCTCGGTGCGCACCAGCGCCTCGCCCGGGCGCGGCGAAAGTTCCGGCCAGTCGGTGACCAGTTTCACGTTTAGCGCAACAGGCGAGCCTTGCCGCGTGATGGTGATGGCCTGCATGGCGACAGATGACCACGGAACGCCATCGACCGCAAGCGCGAACCGCGCTGCTACGAACCCCGCTGGGTGGCGGCTGCGCCCGGCTTCAACTCATCGCGCACGCGTTCCAGCAGCGCCCTGGTTGCGCCGATGCCGTCGGGCTCGCTCAAGCGTTCGCCTTCGTATTCAACGCCGACGCGCCCGCGGTAGCCGGCGTCGCGGACGATCTGCATCATGCGGCGATAATCGATGATCGTCTCCTCGCCGCGCTCATTGAAATCGTAACTCTTGGCGCTCACGCCCTTGGCGAAGGGCATGAGTTCCGTCACGCCCTGGTAGCGGTCGTACTCGTCGTACGTGCCATCGGGCTTGCGGAACATCTTGAAGTTGCCGAAGTCCGGCAGCGTGCCACAGCGCGGATGGTTGACGGCCTTGATTACGCTCGCCAGCCACTCGCCATTGGATGACAGCCCGCCGTGATTCTCCGCGATCACATTCAGGCTGTTGGCCGCGGCAAATTCGGTGAGGCGCGCCAGCCCGTCGGCCGCAAGGCGGCGCTGCTCATCAGGCGAGCCACTCGAATCCGCATTCACGCGAACTGCATGGCAGCCCAACACGCTCGCCCATTCCAGCCAGAGGCGATGATTCTCGATCGCCTTTGTCCGTTTGGCATCATCGGGATCACCGAGGCGCCCCTCATCGTCGCACATGATCAGCACGCTGGTCACGCCCGCATCGTCTGCGCGTTTCCGCAAGTGACTTGGGTAGTCGCGATCGGCCTTGTTGCCCATGTAGAACTGGTTGACGTATTCGACCGCGTCGAAGTCATGATCGCGCCGCGCGACGGTGGGGAAATCCAGCGGATCGAGGCGCTTCTCCTTGAGGGCACGGTGCAGCGACCACTGCGCCAGCGAGATCTGGAACCACGGCTTGTCTTCATCATTGTCGGGCGCTGATCGTTTCGGACCGGCAGCCAGCATCGCGCCGCCAGCGGCGAGCGCCGCAGCGCGTTTGAGAAAGGTCCGTCGATCGCCGCGAGCGCTGCCGTTGTGCATGTCTTTCATCTCCATGCGCGAAATCGCACGCGCGCCTACAACCCGTTCTGCAGCGTGTGCATCATCAGCAGCACCAGTGAATAGAGGACGGGAATTGCAGAGACCACCATGGCCGTCGTCGCCAGCCACGTACCCGTGCTCAACCGCTTGCGGCCGACCACCTCGCACACGATCACCACCAGCATGGTGAGGCTGAACTTGAAGAGGATCGCGCCGGTCAGTCCCCACATGTCGATGATCTGATCGGCGACCGGATTGACCTCGCGGCCGCCGCGGCGGAGGATCGCCCACGTGAGCATGATGTCCAGTGCCGAGAAGAACACGAACCACACGTACTGGTTCTGATAGCGCATCTCCGGCAGGCTGAGCCAGCCGACGGTCTGCGGCAGACTCTCGCTGGTCCCAAGGCTGCCGGACTTGGCGCTTGTCGGACTCACGCCTGGATTGTAAGGCATGCTGCCATCCCGTTCGGTGAAATCGCGATGCGTGTTCCGCCTGAAACATGCCGGCGGTGCATCCCGTACCTTGGATCACAGTTCGCTTCAGCGCTTCCCACCCCTGCCATGACAACGATCGAAGCAGGGAGGCTGTTGCCGCCAAATCAGATCAGGAATTGAAGATGACCACCGCCACGACCACCGCCTCGACATCCGCGCAGGTCATTCGCTGGAGCGACCTGCCGCAGGATCACCCCATGCCGAAGATCGATCGCCGGCGCATCGTCGGCAGCCACCTGATGATCTCGGAGGTGGTGCTTCACAAGGGCTTCTCCGTGCCGACGCACCATCACGCCAACGAACAGTTCGCGTGGGTGACACGAGGGCGCGTGCGATTCGGGATCGGAGCCGACCCTTCGCCGCAGCGCCGCGAGGTCACGCTGAGCGCGGGCGAAGTGCTGCACCTGCCGCCCAACGTGCCGCACTCGGCCGAGGCGCTGGAGGATTCGCTGGTGATCGACATGTTCAGCCCGCCGAGCGAGAAGACGGGCGTCGATCGCGATTGACGCAATTCCCGATCAATTCGAAGGCAGCACGCCGACACGGAAGCGCGTGAGGTGATCGCCGCTGCGGTAGACACGCTGCGTTGCCTTGATGAAATCCTCGGGCTTGGCGTCGGTGTAGATGTTGTCGACGTACTTCTGCGGATTGCGATCGACCAGGGGGAACCACGTGCTCTGTACCTGGAACATGATGCGGTGGCCCTTCTTGAACGTGTGCAGCACATCCTGCAGCGGCAGATCGACGTAGGTCGGCTCGTTCGGGGTGAACGGCTCGGGCCTTTCGTATGAGTTGCGGAAGCGGCCACGGATCACTTCGCTGCGAACCATCATCTGGTAGCCGCTCATATGTCGGCCTTCTGGCGTGTACTCCTGGTCAGGCGCATTCGGCGGGAAGACGTCGATGAGTTTCACGACCCAGTCGGAGTCGGTGCCTGAGGTCGAAACCCAGAGGTCGGACAGCACTGGCCCGGCGATCGTGACATCCTCTTCCAGCACGGGCGTCTTGTAGGAAATCACATCCGGCCGGCGATCGGCGAAGCGCTGATCGTCGGTCATGTACTCGCGCGTCATGCCGATGGAAACGGCTTCGGTGAAGGGCACGGGCTCATTGGGATCGCTGATGAACTCATCGAACTTCGATTCGACCAGATCCGGAGGCTCCCACGCCATGGCGCCGTTTTCGTGCGCGTACAGCGTGCGCTGCTGCAGATTGGCCGGCGGCCAGACGTCGAACGTGCGCCACTGGTTTGCGCCTGTCTCGAAGACGTAGGCTTCGGGAAGTTTGGGATCGGGCGCATCCTTCAGGAAGTGGGCGAAGAACGGCCGCTCGATCTCTGCGCGGTACATCAGGCTGGTCTTGTCGTCGAACGCGACGCTGCCGAGATGGTCGCCGTCGCCGCGGTTCCAGCCCCCGTGGACCCACGGGCCCATGACGAGCATGTTGAAGATACCGGGATTCTGCTGCTCGACGGCCCGATAGATGTTGAGCGCGCCGTAGAGGTCTTCGGCGTCGAACCAGCCGCCGACAGTCATGACCGCCGGCGCGCAGTTCTTGAGATGCGGCAGCAGGTTGCGGGCCTGCCAGAACTCGTCGTAGTTGGGATGCGCGATCGCATCATTCCAGAACGAGCAGCGATCCTTGTAATGCAGCGCGTTGACGTTGCTCAACGGGCCCAGGTCGAGGAAGAACTGGTACCCGTCCTGCGTGCCGTGATCGAGCAGCCGTTCCCCGCCACGATTCGTCGTCGGCTCCGGCCGGGCGCGGCCGAAGCCGGCCATGAAGTTCACCGTGTGGGGCAGGAACAGCGCGCCATGGTGATGGAAATCGTCGTACCACCAATCGGCGATCGGCGCCTGCGGCGAGGACGCCTTGAGTGCCGGATGGGCGTCAATCATGCTCGCCGCGACATAGAACCCCGGGTACGAGATTCCGTATTGGCCGACACGGCCGTTGTTGTTGGGGATGTTCTTGATGAGCCAGTCGATGGCGTCGTACGCATCGCTGCTCTCGTCAATATCGGCCTTCGACTGCTTGTGATCGACGTGCGGCCTCATGTCATGAAAACTGCCCTCGGACATGTAGCAGCCGCGCACATCCTGGTAGACGAAGATGTAGCCGTCGCGCGCATAGGCGTCGGAAGGCCCGAGCGACGTGCGGTACTCCTCGCCGTACGGCCCGATCGAATACGGCGTCCGCATCATGAGCATCGGATAGGTGTTCTGCGGCGACGCATCCTTCGGCATGTAGACGATCGTGAAGAGTTTCACGCCATCGCGCATTGGGATCTGGTGCTCGGACTTGACGTAGTTGTCGCGGACGTAGGCGGCGAGCGCGGAATCGGCGGGCGCGCCGCGGCCGCCCCGCGCGGGCTGCGTTTGCGGCGCCGCGGCTGCTGGCGACGTTGTCGCCGCTTGCGCGGGAGCGGCCTGCGTTTCGACGTGGTATTCGGAATGAAAGAAGCAGCCGCTGGCGCTTGCGAGCGCGACCATGCCAAGGACGCAATGGGCCAGAGAGCGTGCTGGAACCGATGAATCAGGGCGCATGACGTTCAAGTCTCCTTGTGAGTCGCTGAACGACAATCAGCGTACAGGAAGAACTCGCGCTCGTGAGCGCCAGTCGCTGTGCCACCACCTCATGCTGTCTGACGGCGACCGTGCCACCACGGCAGCATCAGGACGGTGAACCCGATGATCGTCAGGGCGAGCATGATCCCGACGCGCCAGGGCCAGGGGCCAAGGAATCCCAGCAGGGTGTCATTCCCCGGCCTGTTGCCGAGGAATCCGTAGTTCAGATCGAAGGCCGCGTCGATCGGAAAGATAATCGCCAGGTACCCCAGGCACAGCGCGATGGCGATGCGCCAGTCGCGCCACGTCGGCCTCCATCGCCGCACGATCAGGTCGTAGAGCGCGAAGATCAGGATGACGAAGTGCGCGCTCCAGAACGCCCAGAACATCGGATCGATCGGTCCATCACGCAGCGTGGGTGTGATGAAGGCCTGTGTGCACAGTCCGATGCCCGCGAAGTACAGCCACGCTCGGAGCCACGGCGGCGGCGACTCAACCAGCAGTACGATCGGACCTGCAAGCGCGCAGAGATCGCACACGTGCAGGGGCAGCGATGTATCCCACGAGAAAGCCGCCGGCACAAAGCCATAGCCGTTGGCGAGGAACCAGATCGCCAGTCCGGCGACGCCCAAGGCCCGTTCGAACGACCGACCGCGCGGCGTGCCGTGCCGGCTCAATCCGATCCTGAGAATCGCGACGGTGCACACGGCGCACGCAGCAAGCACCAGCGCGTGCACAAGCGTGAACGGGCGAAAATCGCGCAGGGCATCGAATGCCTGCGGCGAAGGCTGACTCGTGAATGCGATGAGGCAGGTCACGATGCTCGATGCTACGCGATTCGCGACGGTCATTAGCCGAACTCAGATGACTGCCTGGCCGCGTCGATCGCTGCGATGATCACCGCGCCCGCAACGGGGACGACGGTGCAGGCGAAGCGAATCGCCATGGATTTCCATCCCGATGCGCGCTTCGAGATGAGTTCGCCGCCGCGCAGAATGAGCGGCGTGACAGCGAGAATGGCCAGGGCCGGCGGGGCACCGATGGCATACATCCACGCGATTGCCGTCATCGACGGCAGCAGCGCGCTGAGGATGTAGGTTGCGCCGCCGGCAAGCGAGAGCGGCGTCAAAAGCAACGCGATCATGCACGTCGCGCCCAGCGCCGCCGAGGTCGATGCCGCCAACAGCGAGATGTTTGCGTTCTTGCCTTGCAGGATGACGATCGAGACGCCCGCGAAGAGCATTGAGAGCAGCAGTGGGGTGAGGAAGCCGCGATGCCGGCGGGCCGATCCTTCAAGGCAGGCCCACGTCAAGAGCATCGCTGCTGCCACGCCGATGCGCCACAGCAGCGGCTGCCCGATCGATGCGATGGGATGAAATGCCCATGCGGTCAACCCGGCAGACAGGATGGCGACGGCCCAGCGCACGCCGGCCGGTCGCTCGATCAGGCCCGCCACCACGCCGCAGCCGCCGGCGAGCACGGCGATCGGCAACAGCCACTGCCACTTCTCGGGCGGCGGCCATGTCGGCAGGCCGTTGATGATCCGGCAGAACGCGGCGGCAAACGCCAATCCCAAGGCCAGGGCGCTGGCCCAGCCCTTGACGGGCTGCTCCCGCGGGACGCCGCTGCGTTGCTTCCATCGCGGCCACCATGCCGCGAGCATGATGCAGGCGGCGACGGCCATCGCGGGCCAGAGCACGGGAATCGCCATGCGCAGTTGCTCGTTCATCGCAGGACATTGTTGTACCGCACGCGGCGCAATTCGGCCATGCGCGAAGCGAGGCGCGAAGTGGTGTTCGCGCCTCGGTGGGGTCACGTGACGAGTACTCGTTCGGTTACTTCGCCTCGCCTTCAGCGCCGAACATGACGGTGACTTCATCGCCCAGGCCGCCCTCGGCGATATAGGTGTTCATGCCGAAATCGGAACGCTTGATGGTGAACGTGGTTTCGAAACCGCTGCGCAGACCCTGGCGGGTTTCCTTGGCTGGCCAGACCTTGAGGTCGGCAGTCACTGGCTTGGTCACACCGTGCATAGTCAGGTCGCCCGTGACCTTCAACTTGTCGCCGCTGCCCTCGACCTTGGTGCTCTTGAAGACGATGGAGGGGAACTCGGCGGCGTTGAAGAAGTCGGGGCTCTTGAGGTGCCGGTCGCGCCCGCCATTACGCGAATTGACGCTCTCGGTCTTGATGGCGATGTTGAGCGAAGGCGCGTCGCCAAGCGTGTAGGTCCCGGAGACGTCGTTGAACGTTCCGTAAAAGTTGCTCACGCCATTGTGCTCGATGCGGAAGACGACCGATGAGTGCACGGGATCGAGCGTGAAGTGCTGATCGGCGATCGGGGCCGCGAAGGCGATCGGCTCGGCAGAAACAGGGCCGGCATCGCGGGCCGACAAGCCAAGTGCGGCGGCAATCGCTGCCAGCGCGAGAGCGCCGAAGGCGAATTGGTGGATCTTCATGATGGTGGTTGCTCCTGGATCGTGAAAGTCGTGAAAGAGGATGGGGGGCTGTGAGATCGACAACCGCGGCTGTCCCAGCATTGTTCCCGCGCGGGCTCATGTGCGACGCGTGGCGCCTCGGAATGATGTTGCGGCGCCGCCGTGAGGCAAATTCCCTACAATTCCGCAGCGTCCGGACCGAATGACGAGCGATGGACTTGATGGCATGAGCGAGCAACCGAAGGACATCTACGGCCTCGAATCGAGCGGAGCGACACCGCCCCCCGCGCCGCCCGAGTCGCCGGATCCCGCGCCGGCGTCAGGTGCGCCGCGCGCGGGCAAGCCCATTGACGGCGCGCCGATCGTCATTCCGTCCTCGAAATCCGAGCCGTTGCCGCTCGAGGATGAAATGCCGCTGTCGATGCGGCCGGTCAAGGACCTCGACGTCTGTCCGAATTGCGGCGCACCGATGCCCAACACCGGCGAGGTGCTGTGCATGCGCTGCGGCTTCGACCTGAAGACGATGAAGCAGGTCAAGGTGGAGACGGGCGTGGTCGAAGTGCCGCCCGAAGGTTCGCTGCCCGAAGAGATTCCACCAGACCAGCGCAAGCCCCTGGTGGTGCCCGGGCGCGGCGGAATCAGGGCGCCGCTCATAGTCGCGGCCGCCGCCGGCGTCATTCTTCTGCTGGCGTACATGATCGGCGTGCGCGGCGTGTTCCTGCCCAATCCCGAAGGCGACATCACCTTCGGCATGCGCATGCTGGGAATCGTGCGGCTGATCGTGACCACCGGCATGATCGCCGTGTGCGGACTGGGATCGCTGTGGTTCATGTCGTTCCTGTTCAGCATGCGCATGGGCGACTGGCAACTGGCCGCGGCCCGCATGCTCGGAATCGCGGCGGCCATCCAACTCGTCACGCTGGTCAACTTCAGCGGCAACGGAGTCGAGTGGACGGTCGAGGCGATTCTGCAGGCCGCTCTGTTCGCAGCGCTCGCATTCGCGTTCTTCGGCATCAAGCCCAAGGACGCGCCGACACTGCTGGGCGGCACCGTCATCCTGTACGTGCTGCTGCAGATGGCGGCGTGGCTGGTGACATCGGTCGCGCGATAGGGCCCCTCGAGGAATGGCGTGGGAATGTCCGCGCGGCTATCCTTCGCCCCTTGCGCGCCGGCGCATCCCGTTTCGAAAGAGCCTTCATGCAGCAGCCACGCACGCCCATCGTGGGCGGCAACTGGAAGATGAACACCGATCTCGCATCAGCCGTCGAACTGGCGGATGATGTCGTGGCCGGCTGCGATCGAGAGGGGCTGATTCAGAAGTGCGACGTCGCGGTGTTTCCGCCCTTCCCGTACCTGCAGGCGGTGGGCAAGACCCTCGGGCACGCCGGCGTGCTTCTCGGCGCGCAGGATCTGTATCACGAGTCCAACGGCGCCTTCACCGGCGAGGTCAGCGCCGAGATGCTCGTGGACCTCAACGTCGCGATCGTGCTGTGCGGCCACTCCGAGCGCCGGCACGTCATCGGCGAGGATGATGAACTGGTCAATCTGAAGACCATCGCGGGCCTTGATGCGGCATTGTGGGTCATCCTGTGCGTGGGAGAGACACTGGAGCAGCACGAGTCCGGCGAAACAGAGGCCGTCGTGCTGGGCCAGATCCGGGCCGGCTTGGCGGACGTGCCCGTCGAGCAGATGCGACAGGTCGTGATCGCCTATGAGCCGGTGTGGGCCATCGGCACGGGCCGGAACGCGACGCCGGCCGACGCCCAGGCCGTGCATGCCGCGATTCGACGTGAACTGGGAAGGCTCTATGATGATGCCATTGCACGGACCACGCGAATCCAGTACGGAGGGTCGGTCAAGCCGGCGAACGCAGCCGAGTTGTCCGCCCAGCCGGATGTTGATGGGTTTCTGGTGGGCGGCGCCTCGCTGAAGGCCGGCGACTTCCTGGCCATCGCCCACGCGGCGGCCCAGCCGAAGATGGGGACCGCGAGAGTGTAGGGACAGGCTTCGTGTTCGAGTTTGGACTTCGGATTCTGGATTCCGGATTCCAAAATCCAGAATCAAAAACGGATCGACTTCATCATGAGCGTTGGCTTTCTTATCCTGACCGTTCTCTTCATCGTCGTCTCGGCGGTGATGATCCTCATCATCCTCGTGCAGCGCCCGCAGGGGGGCGGCCTGGCTGGCGCGTTCGGCGGCGCGGGCGGCGGCTCCACCGACACCGTCTTTGGCGGACGCGTGGGCGATGCCCTCACTGCGATGACCGTGGGGGCGTTCGTGTTGTACATGCTGCTGGCGATCGGGCTCAACATCATGGACCCCAGCCCCAAGCCGCAGCCGACGATCACGCCTGCGGCCTCGACTCAGCCCGCCGCGCCGACCAACGCACCGGATGCTTCGACCACGGGCGCGCCTCCGGCGGTTGACACCGCGCAGCCGCCTGCGACGAGTCCAGGCGATTCTTCGTCGACTCCGCCTGCCACGAATCCCGGCCCCAGCGGCGGCATCTGATGACCGCGTCCCGCGCGGTGACGAAAGGCTCCCTCCGCCCATGATTCGTTCGATGACCGGTTTCGGCGAAGCGACATCGCAGGTTGATGGCGTGCATTTCGCGGTCGAGATCAGGTCCGTCAACAATCGCTACTTCAAGACGCAGATCCGGCTGCCGGATGAACTGGCCGGGCTGGAGGCGGAACTGGAATCGGCCGTGGCCAAGCGGCTCAGCCGCGGCAGCATCATCGTCACGGTGCGATTCTCAGACACGTCGGCCTCCGCCGCTGCCGTCATCAACACCAACGCGGTGGAGAGTTACCTGCGGCAACTGCAGGCGGTGCTGGCGAGCAACGGGCTCGATCGCGAATCGCTTCGCATCGACGTTGGCGCGCTGCTCAACCTGCCGGGCGTCGTGATCTCAGACGGCGGGCAGGAGCGCCTGCAACAGGCCCGAGCCGCGTTGATGAAACTGGCGGATGAAGCCTGCTCGCGCCTGCTCGCCATGCGCCAGCGCGAGGGCCGCATGCTGCTGGAGGAACTGCACAAGCACGCGCGCAGCATCGACACGCACCTGGTGGTCGTCAAGCAGCGCGTGCCGGTGACAGTGGGGCTGTACCAGGAACGGTTGCGGCAGCGCATGGCGGCTCTTCTGGCAGAGAGCGGCGCGAGCGTTCGCGAAGAGGATCTGCTGCGAGAGGTGGCGATATACGCCGAGCGCACCGATATCGCGGAGGAGGTCGCGCGCCTCGAAGGTCACCTGCAGCAGTATCGTGAGATCATCGGCGCCACCAACGACGAACCCTCCGGGAGGACGCTGGATTTCCTCAGCCAGGAACTGCTGCGCGAAGCCAACACGATCGCCAGCAAGTGTCTCGACGTCGAGATCAGCCGCCGCATCGTCGAGATCAAGGGCGCCATCGACCGCATCAAGGAGCAGGTGCAGAACGTCGAGTGACAGCGACGGAATTCGAAACGTCGAAACGTCAAAAGTCGAAAAGGAACTCGTCCGCGGGCGGATGCTAATCTGTGTTCTGACGTTTGGACTTCTTTGACGTTTTGACTTTCGCAGCGATGTCCTCCCCAGTTCCCCAGCCTCTTCGGCCGCGGATCGGCCCGACTCACGAAGACGCCCATCGTGAGCGATTCGACTCCCACGAACTGGCGATGGTGCTCAGCCACTATGACATCGGGGTGATCGAGTCGCTCAAGTCGTTCCCCCGCGGCTCGCGGCGCTCGCCCAAGGTCAAGATCCGCAGCCGGCACGGCGAGTTCCTCCTCAAGCGCCGCGCGCCCGGCCAGGACGATCCGTACCGCGTCGCGTTCGCGCACGACCTGCAACTGCACCTGGCCCGCGTCAGTTACCCGGTGGCCGGGCTCGTGGGCACGCGCGATGAGAACAACTCGATGCTGCAGTTCAATGGCCGCACCTACGAGATGTTCCATTACGTGCAGGGCACGCGCTACGACAAGAGCCCGGCGGCCGCGTCGCTGGTGGGCCAGATGCTCGGCCACCTTCATCGCCTGATGATCGATTTCACGACCAGTTACGAGCCGCCCGTCGGCGGCTTTCACGCGACGCCCGAACTGGACGCGAAGATGGCCCTGCTGCCGCCAGCCATCAGCGCCGCCGAGCCCGGGCACAACAGCCACGAACTGCACAGCACCATCGACTTCCTGCGAGTGGGCTACTACGACGCGGCGCGGCGGGTGACGGAAATGGGCTTCGAGTCCTGGCCGCGCGGCATCGTGCACGGCGACTGGCATCCGGGGAACCTGCTGTTTCGCGATGGCCAGATAGTCGGAGTTCTGGATTTTGACTCTGCGCGCATCGAGCCACGGGCGGTGGACATCGCCAATGCGTGCCTGCAGTTCTCCATGGCGGTGGGGGAGAACGACGACCCCGCGACCTGGCCCGAGAGCCTTGACGCCAAACTGATGCGGGCTGTGGTGCGGGGGTATGATCAAGCGACCGATCAGCCGCTGAGCGAGTCGGAACGGCTCGCGATTCCGTGGCTGATCGTGGAGGATCTGATCGTGGAAAGCATCGTGCCCATCGCCGCCACCGGCAGTTTCGCGCGCTTGCCCGGATCATCGTTTCTGCAGATGGTCGAACGCAAGGTGAAGTGGCTGCGGCCGCGTGCGGCGAGCCTGAGCGCGGCCCTGCGGTGAGGGAGTAGGTCGATCGAATCGATGCTCGTCGGTTGCTCGCCGGATCGGAGACGCGGCCATGGCCGGTCGGTTCGACATCACGCAACGCTCGACGTGCTGGCGCATCGTGCTGGCGGCGCTGATGCTCCTGAGTTGCTGCGACGTTGCGGGCGCGGTGAATGTGCGGCGCGGCCGACGCGGCGAATGGCGGCGACAGCAGGAGGCGCTCAGCGCCATCGATCTGTCGATGCCGCCCATCGACTTCGACTCGCTGCAGGACGTCGTTATCGAACCGGAGGTGCGGACGGTCGTCGATCAACTCGACAGCGAAGACTTCACCCAGCGCGAAGCCGCTTCGGACGCCCTGCGCAGCAAGGACCAATGGCGGCAGCAGATCTACGCGCTGCTGGCCGGCGAGACGCTCAGCGTGGAACAGCGATGCCGGCTGCTTCAGGTGGTGCGCGACCAGCTGGTCAACACGCCGCGCGGCGCGCTGGGGATCGAAATGGCCCCGCTGCTCCCCATGCGCGGCGAGCCGCTGGAGATTCGAATCGTCGATCTCATCGCCGGGCTGCCAGCCGAACGCGTGCTGCAGGTCGGCGACCGTATTCTCGCCATCGATCGTCAGCCCCTGTTTCTCGAGGATGATCTGCAGAGCCGGGTGCAGTCTAAACGGCCCGGCGACGCGGTGCATGTGACGGTGCGGCGGGCCAAGGTCGATGACAACGGCCGCGTCGTCAAGGATGCGAACGACGAGATCGTCATGGAGGTTCTCGAATTCGACATCACCCTCGGTTCGGCGGACGTGCTCGACAAGCAATCGCGCAACAACATGCGCACGGTCTCCAACAGGGTCCGCACTGCGAGGCGGATGGAGGCCGACGCCGTGACGCAGGCGTTCGCGCCCGAGCCGCAGGATGTGGCCATCAGCGGCGGTATGCGCATGGTCATGCAGCCGGACCCGCTGGATGAGCATCCGGTCATCATCAACCTGCTCACGCAGCAGGAGATGCTCATCGGCCAGACGCCCGATCAGATGCGCATGATGCGCGAGATGTGGGGTCGGCAACTGACGGATCTCATCGACCTCTCCAATCATCCGGGCCTGAGCCCGGAAGAGCGCGATCGCATGCGGCGGCTGGCCGAGCGATTTGCGCAGTTGATGAACGCCGAGCCGTGACCACACGCACAGTTCGATGTTGACGGTTGGGGCGGTGATCGCGTCGCGCAACGAAAAACTCGATGGCGATCGGTGCGTACGCCATCGAGTTTCTTTGTCCACGCGGGACAGCGATCGTCACTGAGGCGGTCGGTCAGACCGCGTGGGGCCGGGATGTGGTCCCGGCTGGTTCTGTATCAGGCCACCACTGCGTGGCCGAGGGTACGATGGCGCACCGCAGGTTGGAAGTCAAGAGTAAAGACTGCTCATGTGGATGAATCGGGGATTCCGCCGTAGCCGCCAGCCTCGATGTTCCTAGGTGCGGCGGGACCAGAATGCTCGGAGCATGGCGCGGGACTGATCGTGTATCGAGGCGGCGGCGGAGTCCTGGGCGGTGGCGTCGAACGGCGCATCGCGCAGTGAGCCATCCAGTTCATTCAGCCAGGCCTTGGTGGTTCGCAGCGCCTTGGGCGGCTTCTGCGCGAGAGCGCGGGCACGTTCCATGGCCTGCGCGAGCGCCGCCTCGGGCGATGGCGCCAGGTGAGTGGCCATTCCTCGGCGATGCGCCTCGACGCCGTCGATCAACTCGCCTGACAGGAGCAGGTTCCGCGCTGCGCCATCGCCGATGGCCAGTCGAAGCGTGGGGATGGTCACCGCGGGTGAGATGCCGATCGTGTGCACGGGATAGCCGACTCTCGCATCGGCGGCGATAACGACGAAATCGCACGCCGAGAGGATGGCGCAGCCGCCTGCGATCGCCGCTCCGTGTACGGCCGCGACCACGACCTGCGGCAGCCGGCGCAGCCCGCGATTGAGCAGACTCAGGCGCGCGATGTACTGCGGCAGGAGGTCGGACTGCTCCACAGCGGCCCCCAGGTCGAATCCCGCGCAGAACGCAGCGCCTTCGCCGCGAAGCACGACAACGTGAATCGCTGAGTCGGACGCGATGCGCGCCAGCGACTGATCCAGGGCGTCGAACATCGGCAGCGAAAGGGCATTGCGCTTCGCCGGGTCGTTCAGCGAGATCATCGCGATTGGCCCATCGATCGAGTGCAGGATCATCGCACGGCGTCCTCAGAACAGAATCAGTCCAAGCGCCATCCATGCGCCGACCACGAGCATGGCGATCGCGGTGTAGCCCACGATCTCGCGAGCCTTCGCGCCCGTGATGGCCAGCAGCGGCAGGGCCCAGAACGGCTGCAGCATGTTGGCCAGTTCATCCCCATACGCCACCGACATGAGCATCGCGCCGGGGTCGATGCCGGCGTTGGCGCTGGCCTGCAGCGCGACGGGCCCCTGCAAGCCCCACTGCGCGCCGCCGGAGGGCACGAACAGGCCCACGAGCGTGGCCGAGACGAACGACATCGCCGGCAGCGTTCGCGCATCGCCCAGCCGCATGAACCCATCGGTCAGCATCTCGATCATGCCCGATACCTTCATCAGGGCCATGATGCCGGCGTAGATCGGGAACTGCACGATGATCGCCCCGCAGTCGCGGGCGCCGTCTTCGACCGCATTCATGTATGCCTTGGGCGAGCGATGCAGGAGCAGCCCCAGCGCGAACATCAGCGCGTTGATCTCGTTGATCTGAATGTTGAGGAAGCCGCTGGCATGCACATAGCGCGTGAAGCCCGCGAGCAACAGCATAGCCAGCAGGCCGACGACGATGCCGGAGCGATCGAGGCGGTCCGGGATCGAGAGGCCGTCGATTGCCTCACCGTCGTCGCTGGCCACGGTCGATTGGCCGGGCTTGATGGGCTGGGCTGTCAGCCCCTCCGACATGGGCTGCATATCGCGCGGACTCCGCGGCGTCAGGAACCAGAACAGCACCGGCAGGATCACCACCATGCCGCCGGTGACAAACAGATTCAGAGGCGAGAAGAGGGTGTGATCGAGCGGGATGCCATCGCCGATCAAAGCAACGGCCGCTTCGGGCAACACCTTCCGCGCGCCGGCAACGGTCGTGGCTGACAGCGGGGCGGATCCCGACAAGCCGCCGTGAAAGACGAGCAGACCCATGTATCCCGCCGCGGCGAGCAGGGGATAGTGCGCTGGCAGACCGCGCCGCCGCATGCTGCGACCGACCTCGCGGGCCATAAGCGCGCCGACGATCAGGCCCAGGCCCCAGTTGATCAGACCAGTGACGCACGCGGCGATGCACACGAGCACCGCCGCGCCGCCCGCGCTTCGCGGCGTGCCGGCAAGCGCTTCAATCGCCTTCCGCACCGGCCTGGTCGAGGCCAGCGCGTGCCCGGTCACGAGGATCAGGCACATCTGCATGCCGAACGAGAGCAGTTTCCACAGGCCGTCATCGCTGCGCCAGGCGTCGAGCAGCGCCAGGGCGCGTTGGGCGACATTCTTCTCCGGATCCACCTTCCCGAAGATCATCGCCAGCGCGAAGGTGAGGACCGTCAGCAGGATGGCGATGACGAACGGGTCGGGGCAAACCCGGTGAAACACGCGGCTGATGGCTAGCCCGAGGCGGCTGATCATTCCGCCGCACAGTGTGCGAGCGGTGGCGCGAAACCGCAAGCGTCGGCGCGAGGCCTCACGTGGCGCTTCAGCCCCGCGCGACGCTGTTTGAATCGCTTACTCGGCGTGCCAGGAATTGCTCGGCCGGTCGTAGATCAGCGCCAGGCTGGCCGGCTGGTTGAAGCGCTCCAGCGACGTGTTGACACCGATGTCAATCGAGCCGGCAGTGACCTGCGTTTCGACCGGGCGCACGGTCAGCGCTCCGGAGATTCCCATGAGCAACTCGACCTGGCCGACCTCGGGCGGCGAGAACGCCTCCGCGGGCCGTTCAAGAATTGCGGCGAGGTAATGCTGGAAGTTCTGGGCGATCAGGTGCAGCGGGATCAGGCGCTCGCGTGCGTGCAGCACGACGGAGCGATCGCCCAGCACTTCGAGGGCGGCGAGTGCCCGCAGTTCAGCGGTGAGCGGTGAACGCCCGGCGTCGATTGCGCCGCCTATGGACCTTGCATCCGAGGCTTCGACAGGACCATCGATAGCGATCACCAAGAGTCGCGTGGGCATCGCGATCGCCACCAGCGACGCAAGCGATTCGGCCGTCAGGACCAGTTGGTCGGGGTTGAGCTGATCGATGAACGGGATGCCAAGACGCCTGACGATTCCATCCAGCCGCGCCTCAACGTTGCCGTTGCGCCATGCCGACTGCTCGACGCTCACCAGGAACTGTGTTTCGGACGGGCAGGCGCGCACGAGCGCGTGAACCGCGTCGATGGCCTGGATGGGGCTCAATTCCAGGGAGTAGCCGAAGTCCGATGCCCGCAGGTCGGCCTGCATCGGCGCGAGCGTCAGGCCGAGTGCGCCCGAAGCGCCGTTGGCTCCGTGCGAGCCGCCGGTGTCGCGCATGCTGCTGGATTTGCGCGGAGCAGGGCTGCCGTAGGTGGAACCGACGGTGAAGGCGTTAGTGATCGTGGGTTTCATGGCAGGGGCTCCTTCAGCAAGGTCATGGCTGGGGCGCTATTCGGACACTTCTTGGGAATCCGCGGTCGCCTCTAGCAGACGAGTACGCGTGTGTGCGTGTCACAGATTCGATGCTGCCGCGACATGCAGCCTTTCCATCGAGTCTCGCGTGACGAATAGGGAGTTGACGGATCGGGAAACCAAACGAACGACGCCCTGTCGGGGGTGGACAGGGCGTCGGGTGAGTGCGTTTTCTGAGTTCGGCTCGTGGCCGGTTGGAAACGCTACGCGTGACGACCTGTCCGCCTGCGATGGCGGCGGCTGTCAATGTGACAGCCGAACATGTCGATCGAACGCTGGCGCTTCGGGTTGATGGCGAGGATGTGCATGATTTGCGGTTGTGGTCTTCGCAGCAATGACACGCGGCATGCACGTGCATTCCACTCTGATTCAATCACCCTTTACGCGTTCCTGTTCCTGCCGGTTCGAGGAAAGCGAAATTCACTCGCGCCGGCCATAGACTCCGGCCCGATGACCACGCCGCCCGTCACAGCCCAACTGCATCCCCTGCTGACCCGCAACCTTGCGCGGATGGGGTACGCGCAACCGCGGCCGATTCAGGCGGCGGCGCAGCAGCCGATTCTGGCCGGTCGCGATCTGATCGGGCTTGCCGCAACGGGGACAGGCAAGACCGCCGCGTTTGTCGCGCCGATCCTGCACCAGTTGCTCAGCGCGCGGCCCGGGGGCGAGCCGAAATCACGCCGCGACAAGCGGCCGGTCCGGCCTGCCGAGCGGCTTCGCGCGCTGGTGATGTGCCCGACTCGGGAACTCACCCAGCAGGTGCAGAAGGAGGCCGGCGTCATTGCGCAGGGTTCGGTGCTGCGCACAACCTGCGCGGTGGGCAAGAGCGCGATCAGGCCCCAGGCCGACGCCATCGCGCGAGGCGTGGATGTACTGGTCGCCACGCCCGGCCGCGCGATCGAGTTGCTTGAAGACGGACTGCTGTCGCTGAGTCACGTGCGGCACGTGGTCATCGACGAAGGTGACCGCATGCTCGACATGGGCTTCCTGCCGCAGGTTGAGTCGATCCTGCAGCGGATTGGTGAACAGCGTCAGGTGATGCTCTTCAGTGCGACAATGCCGCCGGCGATGGAAGACCTCGCGCGCCGATTCCTGCGTGATCCGGTGCGCCTGGAGATCGGCAAGCACACGACTCCGGTTGCGCACGTCAGGCAGCACATGATTCCCGTCGCCGATCAGCACAAGGTCGATCTGCTGCTGCATGTACTGGGCGCGGCGTCGGCGTCAGGGTCGCACGCTCGCACGCCGATGCGCGGCGTGCTCATCTTCTGCCGCACGCGCCGGCGAGTGGGATGGGTCGGGACAGCGCTGGAGCGCCACGGCATCAAGGTCGGCGTCCTGCACGGCGACCGCAGCCAGGCCCAGCGTCAGAAAGCGCTCGAGGCGTTCAAGGACGGTGATGCGAACGTGCTCGTCGCCACCGATGTCGCCGCCCGCGGCCTGCACATTCCCGCAACCCGCACCGTGATCAACTATGACCTGCCCATGCAAGCTGAGGAGTATGTGCATCGCGTCGGCCGTGCGGCGCATGGCGTCGAGGATCAGGTCGGCGAGGCGTTCACGCTGCTCGATCCGGAGGATCGCCTGAAATGGCGCGCGATCGTCAACACCACCGGCATTGAAGTGTTCGCCGAGCACGAGGTCGCGGGCTGGAAGCCGCCGCCGCCCAAGCGAAGCAAGGCCGCCCACCGGGCCGAGGCTGCTCAGCGCGCCGTGGCCATCGAGACCGATGAGCCTCAGCGGCTGCGCCAGGGGCGGTTCGACCCGTTCAACCGTCCGCCCCGCAAGCGCGGGCGCTCGCACGCGAGCAAGCCCATCAAAAAGGGCCAGAAGCCCGGCGGCGGCGTCAAACGCGCGAGCTGAGCGAGCAGCTGGCGACAGTCACCAGCGCGAGAAGATCGCGGCGAGCACCGACCACGCCAGACCAATCAAGGTGGCCGCGAGAATGAACATCGCCAGCCACAGGCCGATGCGGGCCATCGGCGGCATGCGGCCGGGCGTCCGCAGCGGCAGGGCATCGTCGCGCTCGCCGATGTCCACGCTATCCCAGTCGATGCTCGCGGCCTCGACCGTGTTCTCGCTCAGCGTCGCCTTCGCCCGTTCCAGATCCGCGGCCCGCACCTGCACGGGAACGCCAAGGAATCGCTCGCGCAGCGGCAGGGCGGAGTGATGCGCGCCGAACGTGACGGCCTCGATGCCTGCTTCCTTCAGCACCACCACCTTCGTGGCGGCTTCGAACTCGGTCATGCACGAGACAACGGTGACCAGGTCATCGCCGCCGTCGGATGACGAGGATTGTTCGGTCGCCTCGTCGGTCACGGCTCGGTCCCCTCGACGATGCCGCGCGGCACGCCGCGCAGGCTGCGCCGCCTTCGCGGCAGGGCGCCGTCCTTCGACCGCACGGGATCCTTCATCACATCCAGCACGCGCCACAACGCCGGCACATCCGACGGCCGGAACGATCCCGCGGGCGTGAACACCTGCCAGTCCGAGACGTCATTGCGGCCGATGGTGACGATCTGGCCGTGCCTGACGTGCGTCAGGCGCAGCGGCTGATTCATGAGTTCACCGCTGGCGGTCTCGCCGCGGAATTCGCGCACATCGATCCACATGTGTTCGCGGTCCTCGGCGTCGCCGGGCTGGCAGAAGCGCGCCTTGACCGCGAACGCGGCCGCTGGCTTGCCATCGATCTTCAGTCGCTGGGCCGCGGCGAACGCGGTCGCGAGTTCGCCCCAGCGATCGCGTGCGAGTTTGGCCGCCCGGTCCGTGTCGCGGTCGCTGTGAAAGATCACGCCGCGGTCCTGCTCCAGCATCTCTGTCGCCTCGCTGGGCCACGACCACTGCTTGCGGAATACGCCATGCGGCTTCGGACCGCAGACGACGGCGCGCATGCCGCGATGCGGATTGTCCTCGCCGGCGCGATCGTCCGGTCCGCCATGCCCGCCCTTGCCGACCTGAGCCATCAGCGACTGCCATGGATGCAACGTGACATCCATGCCCGGGCCGATGGAATAGGGCTCAGGCGCGATCGGCAGGTCGGCGTCGTCGAGCACGCGCCGCGCGATGTCGTTGAGCAGCCGCCCGGCCACGCCTGATTTCGTAGCCCGCACATCGAGCATCTCCAGTTCCGGACGGCCGCAGCGCCACAGGCCGTGCGTGTGCAGCCAGTGCGTGCCTTCATCGCGATTGCGATCGAAGACGGAATGAATCACCCACAGCGATTCGATGGGCGGCACTCCGGGCGGATCGTGCGCAAGATCATCCAGGGCCTCGAGCTCGAGCCAGTGGCCGGTGACGACGTCGAGAATCGCCACCGCTTCGAGCCCGCCGGCCATGGCGCTGAGGATCGCGATGTACTCCTCGTACGGCTTGTCCTGCGAGAGCATGGCCTCGACGCCAATGACCCACTTGCAGGCGGCGGCGCGCGGGTCATCCAGTTCGCGCTCGGGCAGGGGCTGGGCGGCCTCGGTCCAGATGATGAGCGGCGCCTCGGCCAGCGAGGTGGCGAATGCAGCCGCCCATGGCACGCCGGGACGCGGCGGCATGTCCGACATCTTTGCCGGCGGCGCCTCGCAGCGCTGCCCAAGTGCGGCAATGACTTCCGTCATCGTGGGAGGCGAATCGCCCGGCCACAACGCGATGAGACTGCTGGCCTCCTGCTCCACGGCCCACGGCGACTGCGTGTGCCGGTCGGCGTCGCTGGAGATGGGAAGCGGGAAGTCGCGGCTGGTCACATCGGTAGTCTAGAGTGCATTCAGTGCCAAGCGACGAGACGAATGCGCTGAAGCCGTTGCCTATCGGCGAGCCAGAAACCAGCAGCCAACGGCAAACGATGCGATCGCAGCCAAGCTCATCGAAATCGATAACGACTGCACTTCGGCTGCGTTCGCCTGGAGCGCGATCCATGCAAGGCCGCCGCACAGCACCATGAGCATCACGCCGACAGCGGAGGTGCGGCGTGGCTGATTGGCCGTCGTCGGCGACTCCGTTGGCGCGACCTTTCTTGAGCTCCGGCGATGGCCGGGGCGCGACTCCGAATCGTGGCCAACGTCGATCCATTGGAATACGCCGCCGCACGCGTGACACGGCGGCTCGTTCCCAATCTCGACGACTGACGCACACACCGGGCACAGCGACTCGGCGATATCAACGACCGGCAGCGGGACAAACACCTTCGCCCTCGTCAGCGCTTCAATGGCCATCTGAGCGTGGTGCGAAGGAACCCAGAATGCACCATTCAGCTGATGCGAGGCTCGCTGCAGGCCATCGATTCCGGGGGCAACTGGATGGGGATCAGTGATGCGAAACCCAATGTTCTCGCCTCGCAGGATCTCCATGCCGTGTTGATGACGGCTGTTATCGGGAATGACAAGGCGTTGCCAGTTGATCGGTTCGCCGCATTCAGGACACACCTGCGATCCGATTCCTCGAACGTCGTAACCGCAGGCGTAGCATAGTCGACGCGCCTCGGGATCATTCAATCCAGACGAGGTTGACTGAACTTCGAGACGCTCCGAACGCGGCGAGGACCTGACGCTGTCGGCGTCGCTGGAGATGGGGAGCGGGAAGTCGCGGCTGGTCACGCGGACAGTGTAGAGGCGATGGACTCGACGACGCGCCGTGCTGCTGCTGGACCTCACCTTCGGGCGACATAGAACGCCGCGGCCAGCCCGGCCGGCGCGAGCGTCAATCCGAGCAGCCAGCCGTTGTCATCGCTCCACTGCTGCACCAGCATCAGTGCGAGGATGAGCATGCACACGGCAGCGACGCCAATCAGCAGCCAGACGGTCACGGGCAACTGTGCGGGCGGCGCCATTTCTGGTCGCGGCCGCGGCGCAGCCACCACTGGGGGCGCCAGCGCCTGCGACTGCATCACGTCATTGATGTGCGCGGCCATCTCCGCGATTGCGGTACCCGATCCTTGCTGCCGCGCGATCGGCTTGCCGCACTCCGGGCAGATCGACGACTCGATGCCGCGCAGGTCGTAGCCGCAGTGTGTGCATGCTCTGGGCATCGGGCATGCCTCACGCCTCCAGCAGTCGCCAGATCAGCGCCACTTCGGCAGCCGTGCCGATGGACAACACGATGACCAGGCGCACGCGATTGCGTTCGCGCCGCCATTCAAGCATGCGGTCGAACTCGCGCTGTTCTTCGATGATTTCGCCGAGTACGCCTGCCAGCGCATGCCAGTGCATGGCGGCGACCTCGATGACGTGCGGGCCGGGAAGGTTGTCAGCGTCGCCCGCATCCTCACCCACATCGCGGGCCGCGGGGTTGATGCTGCACAGGCGCACGTCGAACTCCATCGCGGCGATGGAGGTGGCGACGGCCCGCGCGAGTTTCAGATCATCGCAGCGGAACAGTTCGCGCCAGGCGATGGCGGCATCGCTCGCGGACGATTCGCAGCTGGCAGGCGCATCGTGCATCGTTCGTAGTGTACGTCGGAGGACGCGAAAACCAAGTGAAATATCATCGACGCCCCACGGAATGCCATCCGCGGGCGTCAGGTTTCCAGCGCATCTAGTTCGCGACGATGTTGATGATCTTGCCCGGCACGACGATGACCTTGCGCACCGTCTTACCCTCAATCATCTGGGCGACTTTCTCATCCTGAAGCGCGATGGCCTCGATGGCCTTGGCGTCGGCCGTGGCGGGCACGGTGATCTTGCCGCGCGTCTTGCCGGAGATCTGCACCGGCATCTCGATGGAATCGTCGCGCAGCATCGCCTGGTCGACCCTGGGCCACGGCGCGTACGCGATCGTCGGGCCGAAGCCGAGTTTGGACCACAGTTCCTCCGCCATGTGCGGCGTGAACGGCGAAAGCGCGACGGCGAAGCGCTCCAGTTGCTCGCGCGTGATCCCGCCCGCCGCCGTGGCGGCATTCGTGAACTCGATCATGGTCGCGATGGCCGTGTTGAACGCCAGGCGCTCGATGTCGCCTGCGACCTTGGCGATGGTGCGATGCAGGTGCTTCTCGATCTCGTCGCTGCGCGATGGCGCGAATCGCAGTGCGCCGGTCTGCTCATCGACGACCAGCCGCCACACGCGCTGCAGGAAGCGGAAGCAACCGGCGATGTCGCGTGGATTCCACGGTTTACTCGCCTCCAGCGGGCCCATGTACATCTCGTACAGGCGGAACGTGTCAGCCCCGTACTCGGCGATCACATCATCCGGATTCTGCACGTTCTTCAGACTCTTGGACATCTTGGCGACGATCTGCGTCACCTTCTGGCCTGTCGCCGTCTCTATGAAGTTGCCGCCCCCGGGTTCGCCGCGCACCTCCACCGCATCGATCGGCACCAGCGACCTGTCCGCGCGCTGATAGGCGTATGACAGGATCATGCCTTGGTGGAACAGCCGGCCGAAGGGTTCGGGCGTCAGCACCTCGCCGAGATCGAACAGCACCTTGTGCCAGAAGCGCGCATAGAGCAGGTGCAGTACGGCGTGCTCGTTGCCGCCGATGTACAGATCGACGCCGCCGGCGTGAGGTGAACCATCGCCTTTGGTACTGACCATCCAGTACCGCTCGGCGTCGCGCGAGACAAAGCGCTGCGCATTCTTGGGATCGCAATAGCGCAGGTAGTACCAGCACGAACCCGCCCAACCGGGCATCGTGTTGGCTTCGCGCTTGACGGGCGCGTTCGGCGGCAGCAGTTTCGCAGCGACGCCGGCCGCGCCGGCCGTGGTTTTGATCCAGTCGCTCGCCTTCGCCAGCAGCGGCTGCGGGTCATCGCTCTCGATGGGGTGATAGTCCGCCATCTCGGGCAGCGTCAGCGGCAAGGACTTCTCGCTGATCGGATAGTGATTGCCTTCGCTGTCGAAGACGATCGGGAACGGCTCGCCCCAGTAGCGCTGACGGCTGAACAGCCAGTCGCGCAGTTTGTAGTTGATGCGGCGCACGCCGCGGCCGGTGCGCTCCAGCCAATCGATGATCGTGCGCTTGGCGTCGGCGATGTTCAGGCCGTTGAGCGAGACTTCGGCGTTGGCACTGGCGATGGCCGGGCCTTCGCCCAGGTATGCGTCGCCCTGCCAGTCTTTCGGAGGCTGGACCGTTCGCACGATCGACAGGCTGAAGCGCTTGGCGAAATCCCAGTCGCGAATGTCCTGCCCGGGCACAGCCATGATCGCGCCGGTGCCGTAGCCCATCAGCACGTAGTCCGCGGTCCAGATGGGGATCTTCTGACTGGTCGCGGGATTGATGGCGTAGATGCCCGTGAACACGCCCGTTTTGTCCTTGCCTTCGGCTTGGCGATCGACATCGGACTTGTTGCGAGCGGCTTCGACGTAGGCGCGCAGTTTCGCGGCGTCAGTTGCGGGCGCCGGCTTCTTCAGGATCTCGTTCACCAGCGGATGCTCGGGCGCGACGACCATGAACGTCGCGCCAAAGATCGTGTCGGGGCGCGTGGTGAAGACGCGCAGCGGCGGCGAGGCGCCGCCGGCTAAACCCGCGATCGAAAAGTCGATCTCCGCGCCTTCGCTGCGGCCGATCCATTCGCTCTGCTGCACGCGCGTCGATTCCGGCCACTTCACCAGCGCCAGATCGTTCAGCAGCCGCTCGGCGTAGGCGGTGATGCGGAACATCCACTGCTTGAGCGGCTTGCGGAAGACCGGGAAGTCGCCGCGCTCGCTGCGGCCGTCGATGACCTCCTCGTTGGCCAGGGCGGTGCCCAGTTTCGGGCACCAGTTGACCATCTGCTGGGCGAGATACGCCAGGCGATACGAATCGATGATCGTGCGCTGATCCTGCCGGTTGAGCGATTTCCATGCGCCGAAGGTCCGCGCCTTCTGCTCGTTGGAGAACTCGGCTGCGTTCGGATTGATGCATGGGCCCCGCGCGCCCGATTCGAACTCAGCGATCAGTTCATTGATCGGCCGCGCGTGGTTGCGCTGCGCGTCGTACCACGCCTCGTAGATACGCAGGAAGATCCACTGCGTCCAGCGGTAGTAGTCGGGATCGATGGTCGCGAACTCGCGCGACCAGTCGTAACTGAAGCCGAATCGCTTCAACTGCCTGCGGAAGGTGTCGATCGCCTTGCGCGTGGTTATAGAGGGATGCACACCGGTCTGGATCGCGTACTGCTCGGCGGGAAGGCCGAAGGCGTCCCAGGCCATCGGGTGCAGGACGTTGAAGCCGGTGTGGCGCCTGTAGCGGCTGATGATGTCGGTCGCCGTGTAGCCCTCCGGGTGGCCGACGTGCAGACCCGCGCCCGAGGGGTACGGGAACATGTCCATGCAGAAGAACTTGGGCCGGCTGGCATCGAAGCCCGGCTGACCGGGGTTGGGGACGATGAACGTGCCGCGCTCCTCCCAGCGCTTCTGCCACTGCGGCTCGATGAGATTGGCGAGCGCCGCGGTATAGCGAAAGGGATGCTCAGCATCTCCCGAAGGAGGTGCGGCGGAGTTGGCGGGGGCGTGCGGTTGCGGCATGGCTCTCATTCGGCAGGGCGACTGAACAGATTTCGGCGAATCCGGGCAACTGGCAGCGATCAATCAAACGAAAAGGGCCCCGCGCTCGGCGAGGCCCTTGGAGTGTCTTGATCAAGGCGATCGCGGCGCGGCTCTCAGAGGTCCGCGGCAAGCAGCGAGCGCACATTGATGGAACTGGTGGTCATGAATCGGCTCGATTCTAGCGGCTGCGCGGGGCGTCCGCCTCCTTCTGCTGCAGGTTCTTCTTGTCCAGTTCGGAAAGGTACTTCTTGGCCTCGCCCACCAGGTAGAACGAGCCGGTCACGACGATCAGGTCATCGCGGCCGACGGCCCGCGTGGCCAGGTTCAGGGCCTCGGGCAGGCTCCGGGCGACCTGGCTCATCTTGCCCGAGCGCTCCGCGAACTCGCGCTGCAGTTCTTCGGGGTCGGCGGCCCGCGGGTTGGTCTTGGCGCGGGTGAAGATGACCTTGTCGCCGCCCAGGGCCACGCGCTCGAGCATGCCGGCGACGTCCTTGTCCTCGCAGCAGCCGAAGATGCACACCATGCTGTCGTAGGGCACGTGCGCGCCGACGCATCGCATCAGCGACTGGATCGATGCGGGATTGTGCGCGCCGTCGAGGAGAATGCGCGGCCGATCCCACACCAGTTCCATGCGCCCTGCCAGGCTGGTCCTCGCCAGGCCGTCGTGCAGGCTCGCTTCGGGGAAGTTGAAGCCGGCCCTCTTGAGAACGTCGATCGTGGCCAATGCCAGCGCGCAGTTGTACGCCTGATGCTCCCCGGGCAGCGGCACGGGCAGGTGCATGAAGTTGCTGGTCTCGGTGATGATGCACACGCGCGTGTGCGGGCCGAGATCCTCGGTCGCCCCGAAGCGGAACGAGAACTCGATGTCCTTGTTGATGACCCTCAGCGGGGCCCCGATGCGCTCGGCCTCGGCCCGAAGCGCCATGTCAGCCTCGCGCGGCTGCTCAATGGTGATCGCCGGCACGCCGCGCTTGAAGATACCGGCCTTCTCCTTGGCGATCTTGTCGAGCGTGCGTCCGAGCAGGTGCGTGTGGTCGTAGTCGATCTGCGTGATGATGCTGACCAGCGGCGTGACGACGTTGGTCGAATCGAGCCGGCCGCCCAGCCCGACCTCGATCACCGCGATGTCGACCGCCTCCTCTGCGAAATGCTTGAACGCCAGCGCGGTCATCAATTCGAAGAATGTCGGGTCGAAATCGAGTTTGTCAGCCGCCTTGGCGATTTCCTTCACGCTGTCGGCGAACTCGGTGCGGCCGATGGGCTGGCCGTTGATGCAGATGCGCTCGCGGATGTCGACCACGTGCGGGCTGGTGTACTGGCCGACCGCGTAGCCGCAGCCCTGCAGCATCGAGGCGATCATGTTGACCGTCGAGCCCTTGCCCACCGTGCCGCCCACGTGCACCATCTTCACCTGCTGATGGGGGTTGCCCAGGAGATCCAGGAGCTTTCGCATGCGATCGAGTTTGAAGGAGTGCTCGTCGTAGCGGATGATGCGCTGGCGTTCGAAATCGACGCGCTCCATGAGGTAGCGCACCGCGTTGGGAAACGTGGTGATGTCAACAGCAGGCGTCGAGCGTTCCTTCACGCTCCGCCGGGCGTTTGGCGCAGTTTTGGGCATGAGCGGCCCATCCTAGCAAAGCCGCTGATGTGATTCAAACTTCGCGTCCTAACTGATGCTGTGGCAAGCAGTTGCGACGCATGGCCGAGTCCAATATTCGGCGCGGCAACCGTCGACCGACTCAACCTCGCTTCAGATCGGGTCGAAGATCGCACATTCGGAGAGTTGCCTGATGTCCGAGAACGGTCACAAGGATGCGCTGCGCCACGAATCGTGGCGCGTGCTGCGCATCATGAGCGAATTCATCGATGCTTTCGACACGCTGGCCCGCATCGGCCCGGCGGTGAGCGTGTTCGGTTCGGCCCGCACGCAGCCCTGCGAGAAGTACTACTCGGCGGCGGTCGAATGCGGAGCGCGCCTGGTGCGCAAGGGTTTCGCCGTCATCACTGGCGGCGGGCCGGGCATCATGGAGGCCGCCAACAAGGGCGCGACCGATGCCGGCGGCACGAGCGTCGGGCTCAACATCACGCTGCCCACCGAGCAGAGGCCCAATCCCTTTCAGAACGTCGAACTCGACTTCCGCTACTTCTTCGTGCGCAAGGTGATGTTCGTCAAGTACGCCCGCGGCTTCATCATCTTCCCGGGCGGCTTCGGCACGATGGATGAGTTCTTCGAGAGCCTCACGCTCATCCAGACGCTCAAGGTCGTGCCGTTCCCGGTGGTGCTCATCGGCACGCACTTCTGGAAGGGCCTTCTGGAGTGGTTCCGCGGCACGCTTGATGAGGGCTACCACACGATTTCGCCGCGCGATTTTGACCTGTTCCACCTGACAGATTCCGTGGAGGAGGCGGTGGACATCGTCTTCGAGACGCACATCGGCAAGCGCCAGGCGGCCGAAACCCTGCCCCGCTTCGCCGGCGACACCATGGAGCCGATGGGTGAAGGCACGCGTGGCGGCGTCCCGCCGCGCAAAGTCGGGCTGATTCGGGCTCAGTCCGATCTTTCCGAGGACCGCGCTATCTGAGGCCGCTGGCTGCTCGGCATGGCCACGCCATCGCGCGAGCGCCGCCTGCAGCAGCCGTGGTGAAAACCCTCGCCGTCGCGCGGCCGAATCGCGTCTCGAACGCGCTCGTCAACTCCGCGATGACCCGCGCTGCGCGATCCTGTTCACACAGCACGATGGCGCAGCCGCCGAAGCCGGCGCCGGTCATTCGCGCTCCGAACACGCCGTGCCCGCCGTCGTGCATCGCCTGAGCGGCATTCACGATGACATCCAGTTCCGCGCAACTCACCTCGAACAGGTCGCGCAACGAGGCGTGACTGTGAAACATCAGCTCGCCGAAGCGCGCGAGGTTTCCCAGCGCCAGCGCCTCGGCAGCGAGCACCGTCCGGGTGTTCTCCGCGATCACGTGCAGAGCCTTGCGGCGCTGATCGTCGGTCAGGCCGTGCACGTTCAGTGATTCGATCGTGGCATGTCGAAGCGAGGGCAGGCCAAGTGCGTTGGCGACGGCTGCGCATGTGGCCCGCCGCTGGGCATAGGCGCTTGACGCGAGATCGTGCTTGACCCCGGTGTTGACGACCAGAAGCGAAGCGCCCAGCGACGCGAAATCGGCCGGGACGTTCTGCACGGAATCGCTGCGACAGTCGATCAGCAAGGCGTGATGCTCGCGGGCCGCGGCGGAGACGTACATGTCCATGATGCCGCAGGGTGTGCCCGGAAAGGCGTGCTCGGCCCGCTGACACAGTTTGGCGAGTTCCAGGGGTGAGAGCGGCGAGTGCAGAAGCCGCGCAAGCATGATCGTGAAGGCGACCTCCACGGCCGCGCTGCTGCTGAGCCCCGCGCCGATCGGCACGGTGCTGGTCACCAGCACATCAAGATTGGGCGGCGTCAGGCCGGTGCGCTGAAACTGATCGGCTACGCCCAGGAGGTAGTTTCCCGGCTTGCCTCTTCGCGTTTGCAGAGGTCGCGTGAGGTCCGTCTCCATCTCGTCGTTCAAGTCCGACGCGACAAGTCTGGATGACCTTCCGCGCGCAACGTCCGCCATGATGACGGTCTGACGATCGATGGCTACCGGCAGCACGAAGCCCTGGTTGTAGTCCGTGTGCTCGCCGATGAGGTTCACCCTGCCGGGTGCGCATGACGCGAGCGTGGGGGGCCGGTCGAATCGCTGCGCGAACATGTCCGCTGCCTGCTCGAGGTGGGCGCGGATGCGCTCTGGGAGTGCAGCCTCGTCATGGTGCGGCTCAACAGGCATCGCCACAGCAGATGCATCCGGCGCGGCGATGTCAACCGCTGACTACGATGCCCGCGTCATGCGCTCGTTGCCGGCCATTCTGTTGTGCGCCATGCTCGAGTATGCTGCCCCGGCGCAACAGTCGCAGTCAGATGGATGGACGCCGCTGCACCGCGCCGCGGCAGCGGGCGATGTCGCGGCTATTCGCGCCGCGCTCCAGTCCGGCGTCAATGTGGACGCGCCGTTGAGGATCGATGACCTGCAGTTCGCAGGAATGACGGCGCTGATGTTCGCAGCCCGGGCCGGATGTCAGCCATGTGTGGCCGAATTATTGGCGGCGGGCGCAGGCGTCGGATTGGTCGATGACGGGGGGCAGACGGCGCTGCATCAGGCCGCAGCTCGTGATTCTGAAGTGACGTTGACGCTGCTGGAAGCCGGGGCCGACGTGAACGCAAGGGATACGGGCGGCACCACGCCACTGATGTCCGCGGCCTCGCAGGGACTCACGCCGATCGTGCAAGCTCTGCTCGCCAGGAATGCCGAAGTCAATGCCCGAACGGCCAACGGCTGGTCCGCGCTCATGTCGGCGGCGAAGGGACCGAATGCCTCATGCACGAAGGCCCTGCTGGCAGCGGGCGCCGACATGGAGGCCCGCTGGACCGACGGCTCAACGCCGCTGCTCGTTGCCGCGGCGTTCGGGTCGGCGTGGTCCGTCGACGCGCTGCTGGAAGCCGGTGCAGACGTGAACGCCGCTGACAATGCTGGCATGACCGCGCTGCTGCACGCGGTCATGCGCAGACAGCCCACGACGATGCAGTACCTGCTGTGGAAGGACGCGGATGTCAACGTTCGCAATCAATCAGGTCAGACGGCGCTTATTCTCTGCGCTGTATACGACCGGCCTGATGCCGCCGACCTGCTTCTCGCGGAGAAGCCAAACCTGGAACTTCGCGACGAAAACGGATGGACGGCGCTGCATTGGGCAGCGCAGGAGAGCCGCGTGCCATTGGTCGATTCGCTTCTGCGAGCCGGCGCCATGGTCGACGCGGCCGATATCGAGGGTGTTACTCCCCTGATGCTGGCCGCCGCGGCGAATCGCGAGGACAACGTCTGGCGACTGCTCGATGCACACCCGGACATCGATCGTGCCGACGCGAGTGGCGGCACGGCGCTGATGGCGGCAGCGGCGGCGGGGGCCAATCGCGCGCTCGCAAGGTTGATGCTCAACAAGCCCGAGCTCTCCAAGCGAGACATCCACGGTGCGACCGCCCTGCATCACGCAGCAGCTGGCAGCAACGCCGAGACCATCGCCATGCTTCTAGCCGCGGGCGCCGACGTTCGAGCCATGGATGCGCGTGGATGGAACGCGCTGGAGACGGCGCAGGGCCGCGATGATCGCGACGCCGTCGCCGTTCAGGAGTCGCTCAGGAAAGCCATGCAATCCGGCGGATGAAATGCAACACGCGCGCCGAGGCGGCCGATGAGATCGTGTCAGAAGGCCGCGGGATACACTCGCACCATGCCGGAGCGCAGCGACGCAACCGAGCCGCACGATGACGCGCGCGAGAGCGAGCGCGGTGTCGCTGCGCATTCGGCGTCGCCGAACGATCCAAGTGCGAATGAGCCGAGCAACGGCGAGCCGTCGCCTCTCATCGAGAATGGCCAGCCATCGCACGACTCAGGGGCGATGGATGTCGAGGTGCAGCCCTTCGACAACCTCGTAGCTCAGTTGAATACGGGACAGATCGCGGTGGAGGAGTTCGCCGAGGCGGTGGGGCAGCAGGACGCCGCCGACGCAGCCGACACGCTGGAGGATCTGCGCAACGAAGCCGAGGCGACCGAGGTGTTGATTGAGATGGACACCAAGGCCGCCGCCGACGCCGTGGCCGAGATGGAGATGCCGCTGGCCGTGCGCGTCATCGAGGACCTGGTGGACGAGGACAATTCCGCGTACGCCGGGCAATTGATCCAGGCGATGGCGCCCGATGACGCCGTCGATCTGCTGCAGGAGGTGGAGGAGAGCCATCGCGAGAACCTGCTCAAGGGTCTGCCGTACATGCAGGCGGCCAAACTCCGCAGGCTGATCCGCTACGACAAGGAATCGGCCGGCGGCATCATGACCACCGACTACATCGCGATCCTCGAAAACAACTCGATTGCACAGGCGATCGATGTGGTGCGGCGGCAGGTCGTGCCCGATGATCTGCAGCAGCAGGTACTGGTGATCAACAGGCAGGGCCTGCTGCGCGGCGCGCTGAGTCTTGGCTCGCTGCTGATGCATGCATCCTCGGAGCGCGCTGCGGACGTGATGAAGCCGCTGGACCCCGCCGTTGATGCGCTTCGGCCGGAGATGGACCGCGAGGGGGTGGCCCGCGAGTTTGCGCGCTACGACTACACGATGATGCCGGTGGTGGATGCGGCCAGGCGGCTCATCGGCGTGATCACCGTCGATGATGTCATCGACATCATCCAGCGCGAGCAGACCGAGGACGTGCAGCGGACCGTCGGCGCCGGCGCGGGCGAGGCGGTGTACTCCAGCGTGCGCGACAAGTTCCGCGGCCGCTTCCCCTGGCTCGTGGTCAACCTGTTCACATCGATGCTGGCGGCGATGGTCGTCCTGCATTTCGAAGGCCTGATCGACGAACTGGCGATTCTCGCGGTGCTGATGCCGATCATCGCCAACCAGGCGGGCAACGCCGGACAGCAGGCCCTGGCGGTGACGCTGCGCGGCATCGTGATGGACGAGGTGCGCACCGGCCGGATCGGCCCGCTCCTTCTGCGCGAGGCGGGCGTCGGCGCGATCAACGGCTTCATGGCGGGATCGATCATCGGCGTCGTGCTGGCCCTCCTGGGCATGCTGCGCGTCTCCGACGCCAGTTGGGAACTGGGCATCGTCGCGGCGATCTCGATGTCGATCGCGCTGTCGGTGGGCTGCTTCGCCGGCGCGGCCATGCCGCTGCTGATGAGGAAGCGTGGCCACGACCCGGCCCACGGATCGTCCATCTTCCTGACGATGATCACCGACAGCATGAGTTTCTTCACGTTCCTGGGCTGCGCCAGCGCGCTGTGGCACTGGATCAAGCGCTGAGCGGAACGCCAAAGCAGAAAGCAGGAAAGCACAAGGCATAAAGGTGAGGGTCGGCGATCGATGACCGGCGATCGGACGCCTTGAACACGGCCCGGCGTACGAGCGTCGTGGACTTTTTGCTTTATGCATTTCTGCTTTATGCTTTAGGCCCCCGTGCTTGCCGACATCGAGCGCATTCTGATTGATCGCACGCGCATCGCTACGCGGATACGCGAGATGGGTGCGCAGATTCGAGGCGATTACGAACGGGTCTTCCGAGAGGGCGGAGCCGATGGCGAGATCGTGCTCGTGCCCGTGCTCACCGGCTCGATCATCTTCGTGGCCGATCTCATGCGCGAACTGCCTCACAAGGTGCGCATCAGCGTCCTCGGGGCCAGCAGTTATCCGGGCTCGAGCACCGTCAGCGCCGGCACCGTGACGCTCACCGGCGGCCTGCCCGATGATCTCTCCGGCAGGCATGTGTTGATTGTCGATGACATCCTCGATTCAGGCCGAACGCTCCGGCGGATCCGCGAGGAGGTCACGCGCCGCCAGCCGCAATCGGTCCGCGCCTGCGTGCTGTTGCGCAAGACCGTGCCGGCCGCGATGAACACGCCCTGCGAGTACGTTGGCTTTGACATTCCCGATGAATTCGTCGTCGGCTACGGCCTGGACTACGACAACTACTATCGCAACCTGCCGGACATCGGCACGCTGAAGAAGGAAGTGGTGGGGAGGAAGTGAATCGATCGACGATTGTTGATTGACGATGGACGAGTGGTACGAACGCGAATGCAGACCGCAACCGACACGTCCGCCCGCATCAAGCCTGAGCGGTCGCCCCCGCGGCGACTGACAGCGGCGCTGAACGTGCATCGTTCATCGTCAATGGTCAATCGCCAGTCCCCCTGCGCGTTCTCCGCCGACGCCGCCGCGGCGGTGGATGAATCCGCCTCAGCCCTGGCGCGGGATCTGCTGGATCAGGATGAGACGATCATCCTGCTCATGCGTCCCAGCCTGTGGTTTGTGCCGCTGGCGTCGTTCGGCTCGCTGGTGCTCATCGCCCTGATGACCTTCGTGCTGGCCTACATGTCGCGCCTGCCATGGACCAACTGGAACGACATGCAGGTCTTCGCGCTGGGCCTGGGGCTGTGCACGCTGCGCCTTGGCTGGCAGATGATGGAGTGGATGAGCCGCGTATACGTGCTGACAGACCGCCGGGTGGTCACGCGCGGCGGCGTGTTCCGATCGACCATCGTTCAGGCGCCGCTCAAGAACATTCAGCACACGGCAGTCTTTGCATCGCTGCGCGAGCGATTGACTGGCCTAGGCACCATCGGCTTCGCTCCGGCCGGCAGCGATACCTTCGATTGTCTGTGGGGGATGATCCGCCAGCCCCACGCGACGCACAAGATCGTCGTCGAGGCCATCAGGCGCTACGGACGCTGACACAGCATTATGGAAGGGGCGGCGAGGTCGTGCGCAGGAAGTCGATGATCGACTGCCGGCGATAGACGCTCAGCGTCGACGGACGATCTGTCATCTCCACGACCGTGATCAGGTCTGGATCCGTCTCCTGCTCGGCTCCATCGAACGCTGGCCGGGAAGCAGGCCGGCGCACTGGCGCGGTGCGCTCCACGCCGAGCGTCACAAGATACTCCGGCGTGAAGCCCACGATCAGTTGCGGATCGAGCGAGCCTTCATCATCAAGGAAAACGCTGCGATCGGTCGTAGCCTGCGTGATGGTGGCGTTGCTGATCGAAAATGCGACCGTCAGCACGACCAGCACGAACATGCACACGCTCGAGGCCAGGGCCCGCAGCCACAGTGGGACGGCCAGTCGCATCGCCACCACGACCCACAGCGCGGCGGCCACCACACCCAGGGCATCGAGCCCGCCGACAATGCGCAGATTGTCGAGCCAGGCCGCCGTCTGATCCGGCCGGAAAGGCAATTCCGCGACAAACTGGTTGCGGAACGGCGAGACCGTCCACCATAAGAGCGCGATGGCGTTGATCATGGCGAAGATCGCGCCGGTGTACAGCAAGACCATGATGGCGGCCTTGGGCTTGGGTCCCCCGCGCACGGGCGGCTTGATCGCGCCGAGGCTGGCGGCAGGAACGCAGATCAGCGCGAAGCCGGCCATCAACCACATCGGCTGGGCGATGCCAGCCTCGAGGATGACGCGCGGCAGGCCGATCAGCATGAGCGTGCCCGTGGCGATGCCGCCCGAGCCCTCGATGCGCAGATCGGGCACGCGCATCATCGGGGCGAAGCCCAGCCGCCAGCCGAGGTAACCCATGAGCCAGACGACGCCCACGATGCCGAGTGCCGTGATCACCCCGATTGCCAAGCGCACCGCCGTGCGGTCTGGCTCATCGCTGCGGCGCACCGACTTCACCGGCTGGCGCACCAGCAGGATCTTGGTCTTGTTCGGCGGCGGCGGAGCCGCGATGGAACGGACCGGCGGTCGAGGTTTGGTGCGAGCGAGATTGGCCATGCCGGCAATGAAACGTCAAGAAGTCGAAACGTCAAAACATCAAATGCGACCTGCGTTCCTACCAGGCCATGGGCGCGATCGGTCTGACCATCATAAAGACTCTGGCGCACCCGCGCACTTGGGCATTTTGACGTTTCGACGCCTTGACGTGTCGGTGATTTCGCTCGTCAGGCGGGGCTCGGGACGGTTTCCAGCACCTGCTGCACGATGCGGGCCGGCATGCAACTCCGGCATCATCATAATGCTTCCGCGCGCGATGCCGCACGGGCGTTTTGACGTACTCGGCATTCGCCGGTCGGGCGATTCATGGCCGGGCGGCCTGCGGGTATGAGCCCAGCACGCGCAGCGCAAGGCAGTGCGCACGCGCGGCTTCAATGGCCCGGGCCATCGCCGGGTCGTCCTTGTGACCGGCGCAGTCGACGAAAAAGAGGTACTCCCAGTTCTTGCGACCGCTTGGCCGTTCGGCGATGTGGCTGAGGTTGATCTCGCCGTCGCGGAACACCGCCAGCACGTCCAGCAGCGCGCCCGGCCTGTCGGCCGTGGCAAACATGATCGTGGTCTTGTCGCGCCCCGTGGGCAGCGCAGCCTGCCGGCCGATCACCAGGAATCGCGTGATGTTGTCGGCCTGGTCCTGCACGTTCTCGAAGATCAGGTTGACGCCGTGGATTTCGCCGGCCAGTTTGGAACCAATGGCTGCGGCCGCACTTTCCTGCGCGGCACGGCGCACTGCTGCCGAACTGCTGGTCTCGGGCACGAGTTCGGCGTCGGGAAACTGATGACTCAGCCAGCGACGGCACTGGGCGAAAACCTGCGGCTTGGAATAGATGCGGCGGATTTCGCCCGGTTGGCAGTTGGCCAGCAGGGCGTGACTCACTTCAATCAGCGTCTCCGCGTAGATCGTGACTTCGCATGACTGGAACGCGTCGAGCGTCTCGGTGATGCTGCCGCCGATGGTGTTCTCGTAGGGCACCAGCCCATAGTGGCACCGCTCCGCCGCCACTTCGTCGAATACACCTTGGATGTCGTGCAGGTCCATGTGTTCGACGGACGATCCGAAGTGCCGCGTAGCGGCGGCGTGACTGTACGAGCCAGCAGGACCGAGATAGCCCACGCGAAGCGGCAGTTCCAGTTTGAACGAGCCGGACATGATCTCGCGGTAGATGGCCTCGATCGTCTGTCGCGTCATTGGACCGGGGTTGAGCGCCAGCACCCGGTCAAGCACCTGCCGCTCCCGGTGCGGGGCATAGATCGGAGCGCCGGTGCGCTGCTTGGTCTTGCCGATCTCGACGATGATGCGGGCCCGCTCGCTGATCGCATCAATGATGCGCCGGTCGATCTCATCGACACGCTGGCGCAGTGATTCCAGGTCCGCCGAAGGCTCTTCGGGCGCAGGTTGCGACGTGAGACGCGTGTTGTTGCGAGAGACCGACATGAGGATCGAGGAGCGGCGCGAGCGGCGTCACGCCGGGCTCGGGACGGTTTCCAGCACCTGCTGCACGATGCGGCGTGTGGTAGCCGTGTCGCCTGCGTGCATGTAGGTCTTGCTGATCACGCGGTGGGCGCAAACCGGCAGAACATTGGAGACGATGTCCTCGGGAATCACGTATTCGCGGCCGTGCATCACGGCGGTGGCGCGGGCGGCCTGGGCCACCGCCAGCGAGCCGCGCGGGCTCACGCCGATCTGCAGGTCATCGTTCTCGCGCGTCGCCTTCACCAGTTGGATGATGTAGTCAACCAGCGCCTGGTCCATCTTCACCTGATCGACGCGCTCCTGCAGGGCGGCGACCTCGGCAGCGGTCATCACGGGCTGCAGTTTCGTCAGCGTGGTGCGGGCCGGCTGCTTCTGGATCACGCGCGATTCATCATCGGGCGCCGGATAGCCCAGGCTGATGCGCATGAGGAATCGATCCAACTGGTTCTCAGGGAGGAAATAGGTGCCCTCGAACTCGTAGGGATTCTGCGTCGCCACCACCATGAACGGTTGCGGCAATGCATGCATCGAACCCTCCACGGAAATCGAGGTCTCGCTCATCGCCTCCAGCAGGGCGCTTTGCGTTCGCGGCGTCGTGCGATTGATCTCGTCCGCGAGGATGATGTTGTGGAAGATCGGCCCCTGCTTGAAGAGGAAGGTCTTGGCATCGCGGTCGTAGATGGAAACGCCGATGATGTCCGAAGGCAGCAGGTCGGGCGTGCACTGGATGCGCGCGAAGGTGCAGTCGATCGATCGCGCGAGCGCGTTGGCCAGCACGGTCTTGCCCACGCCAGGCACATCCTCGATGAGCACGTGGCCGCGCCCGAGCAGGCAGGCGATGACGCGGTCGACGGCCGCCGTGTTCCCCATGTACACCGAGGTGATGTTGTCGCGCAATCGTTGAATGGCCTGAGTGTCCATGGGAAGTCCGAGTATAACGGTTGCGGCGTGATGGAAAGCCAGACGATTTGCGTCCGCCTGCACGGTTTGCCCGCTGGGGGACCTCTCTCTGTGTTCGCCAGCGCAGTACGATGCATGATGTGGGGAGCGCGCTTCGGAAGCGTTGTTTTGCGTGCACGTCCCTCGCCTTTCACCTGATCCGGCCGACACATTCGACACGCTGGTGCCGCGGCGCTGGGCCCATGCGACGGTGTCCGCGTCCATGCACTGCCGCAACTGCGGTTACGACCTGCGCGGGCTCGATGCCTCCAGCCGCTGCCCGGAATGTGGGCTGGACATCTGGACGACCGTTGTGCACACGGTCGATCCGACCTCCAGCCGCCTGCCGTCGCTGCGCAACCCGGTGGCGGTGGGCAACGCACTCGTGCTCCTGACCGTGTGCATGTTCATCGGCGCCTTGCTGATGGTTCTGCCGGAGATCGCCGGCGCGCTAAGCGAGCTTCAGCGCGGCGGCGCGCGGGCTGGCAACATTCATTGGTGGGACCGGCTGCCGTCGCTTGACTGGCAGTACGCGCTGCTGCTGCTGATCGCTGGCGGCTGGGCGGTGTGGTCGCTGGCGCCGCCGCGCGGCAGCGAGCCGCATGGCCCGGTCTGGGATGACATCTGGCGCGTGCTCGTGGGCTACGGCGGGTGGATCGCGTGCGCATCCATGCTGGCGCGCTTGAGCGAGACGCAGGCCGATTCGCAGCGGCATCCGCGACTTGTTCTGGCCATTGCGGCTGGCGTGTTCGCGATCATCGGGCTGTATGGCCTGCGCGGCGCGTTTCATGTCATTGGCCAGCGCAGCCGCGAGTATCGGCGGATGCAGGGTGGGCGGCAGAGCGTCGGCCTGATCATGCCGGCCATTGCCGCGGCCGTCATCGGAGCGGTGATCGCCCAACTGACGCGCTTTGAATGGTTTCCCGGGTCCTGGCGCTATGGCGTGCATACGATCGGCCGCGTGCTGACCGCCAGCAGCATGCTGATGGTTCTGATCGGTCTGGCGTATCTGGTCGTGAACGCCTGGTCGATCCGCCGGGCGCTGCGGCGGCCCCCACCGGCACTGGATGAAGTGCTGCTGCCGCGAATACCCAACGAAACGTGGCTGCCGGACCGCGAGGACTGAACGTACGGGGGTTGATCCGGTCGTCGAGATATGCCTGCCACCTTGGCAGGCTCGCGCGGGCGCGTTGGCTGGCTCTGGCATGAGAGCGCGGGCGGATCACAGGGCATGCCTTGGCGCAAACATCTGTCGCAGCAGTGTTTAGGATGATCTGTCGCCCTGCGACCAACGGCGCGGCATTTGAACATACTCCCACAGCTCCCGGCATCCGCCGTGGCTGCGCCATGGCTGTCGGATGATGCAGGCATTCATTTTTCTCTTCGAGGAGAGTCGTTCATGGCTGTGAAGGAACTGGCGTTTGACGTTGACGCCCGCAAAGCTCTGCTCGCCGGCGTTCAGAAGCTCGCCGCCGCTGTCGCGTCAACGCTCGGGCCGCGCGGTCGCAACGCCGTGCTCGACAAGTCCTGGGGCGGGCCGACCGTGACCAAGGACGGCGTGACCGTCGCCGAGGAGATCGAACTGCGCGACAAGGTCGAGAACATGGGCGCGCAACTCGTCAAGCAGGCGGCGAGCAAGACTTCGGAAGATGCAGGCGACGGCACAACGACCGCGACCGTGCTCGCCGAGGCGCTGTTCAAGGCCGGCCTCAAGCACGTCACTGCCGGAACCGACGCCAATGCTCTCGTCCGCGGCATGCACAAGGCTGTCGAGGCGGTCGTCGAAGAGATCAAGGCGATGAGCAAGCCGGTGTCGTCGGTCAATGGCGGCATCGCCGCGGTCGCCACCATCTCCGCCAACAACGACGCGTCGATCGGCAAGATCATGGCTGAGGCCTTCGAGAAGGTGGGCAAGGACGGCGTCATCACCGTCGAAGAGGGCAAGGGCCTGGAGACCTTCGTCGATGTCGTGGAAGGCATGCAGTTCGATCGCGGCTACCTCAGCCCCAACTTCGTCACCAACGTGGACGAGATGGAAGTCGAACTCAACAAGCCGCTGGTGCTGATCTATGAGGACAAAATCGACAGCGTGACCAAGCTCGTTCCCTTCCTCGAGAAGGTGATGGAAACCAAGAAGCCGCTGCTGATCATCGCCGAGGACGTCACTGGCGAAGCGCTGAGCACGCTGGTCATCAACAAACTCCGCGGCGTGCTTCAGGTGTGTGCGGTGAAGGCGCCGGGCTACGGCGACCGCCGCAAGGCCATGTTGGAAGACATCGCTGTGCTCACCGGGGCTGAGCCCATCATGAAGGATCTGGGGATCGAACTCGACAAGATCACCATTCAGCAGCTCGGCCAGTCGAAGAAGATCACCATCGACTCTGACAACACGACGATCGTGGAAGGCGCGGGCTCAACCAAGGACATTCAGTCGCGCATCGCGCAGATTCGCGCTGAGATCGAGCGCACTGACAGCGACTACGACCGCGAGAAGCTCCAGGAGCGTCTCGCGAAACTCGCCGGCGGCGTGGCCCAGGTCAACGTCGGGGCCGGTAGCGAGGCTGAACTCAAGGAGAAGAAGGCCCGCGTCGAAGATGCGCTGCACGCGACGCGCGCGGCTGTGGCTGAAGGCATCGTGCCCGGCGGCGGCGTGTCGTTTATCCGCGCCCGCAAGGCTCTCGACAAGGCCCGCAGGGGTCTCAAGGGCGATGAAGTCTTCGGCGTCGATGTCGTCGGCGAGGCGCTGACCGTGCCGCTTCGGAAAATCGCAGACAACGCCGGCGAGAAGGGGACGGTCATAGTGGCCAAGGTCAGCGAGATGAACGGCTCCAACGGCTTCAACGCGCTGACGCTGGAATACGGCGACCTGCTGAAGGACGGCGTCATCACGCCGACCAAGGTCGATCGCACCGCGCTGCAGAACGCGGCTTCAGTCGCAGGCCTGCTGCTGACGTGCGACTGCATCATCACCGAAGCGCCCAAGGACAACGACGACCACGCCGGCCACGATCACAGCCACGGCGGCGGCGGAATGGGAGGCATGGGTGGCGGCATGCCCGGCATGGGTGGCATGGGCGGGATGGACTTCTAATCAAAGTCGGCAAGTCAACAAATCAACCAGTCAACAAAGCCAATTCACACGGAGCACGAAGTCATGTCCGTTCGACCTCTCGAAGACCGCATACTCATCAAGCCCATCGATCCCGATACCAAGACCGCTTCCGGCATCTACCTGCCTGAGTCGGCCAAGGAAAAGCCCATGCAGGGCAAGGTCGTCGCCACGGGCCCGGGCAAACTGCTCGATAACGGCGAGCGCATCCAGCCCAGCGTCAAGAAGGGCGACACTGTTGTCTTCGGCAAGTACGCAGGCACCGAAGTCGAGATCAAGAACGTCAAGCACATGATCATCCGCGAGAGCGAACTGCTCGGCGTGATCGAGTCGTGATCGTTCTACGCGCGGCGAGCCGGCACGTCCTCGTGCCCGCCGGTTCGTTTGCGTGCTGAGGCGCGCCGCGAGATCGGCAGGCGCCCGGCGGGGCCGAGGTAGGCCCGGCTCGCTTCTTCGTGATCATTGATCGCTACAGAGAAACCTCCATGTCCACCAAGCAGATGAAATTCGATACCGCCGCCCAGCAGGAACTCAAGGCAGGCGTGCAGCAGATTGCCAAGGCCGTCGCCGTGACCATGGGTCCCACCGGGCGCAACGTCGTGTTGCAGAAGTCCTACGGGGGGCCGACGGTGACCAAGGACGGCGTGACGGTCGCCAAGGAGATCGAACTCGCTCAGCCGTTCCAGAACATGGGCGCGAAGATGATCAACGAGGTGGCGAAGAAGACCGCCGACCTTGCCGGCGACGGCACGACCACAGCCACCGTGCTGGCCGAGGCCATCTTCCTTGATGGCCTGCGCTACGTGACGTCCGGCGCCAACAGCGCTGCTGTGCAGCGCGGCATCAACGCCGCCGCTGCCGCCGCGGGCGAAGCCATCACGGCCATGGCCATCAAGTGCAAGGGCAAGGACGACTACAAAAAGGTCGCCACCGTCTCCGCCAATCACGACATCGCCATCGGCGAGATCATCGCCGAGGCGATCAACAAGGTCGGGGCGGAAGGCGTTGTCGAAGTAGAGGAAGGCAAGACCGCTGAGACGACGCTCGATTACGTCGAGGGCATGGCCTTTGACAAGGGCTACCTCTCGCCGTACTTCATGACCGATCCGAAGAAGGCCGAGTGCGTGTTGGAGAACGCGAACATCCTGATCTATGAAAAGAAGATCGGGAACCTCGCGGACCTATTGCCGCTGTTGAACAAGATTGCGACCTCGGGCAAGCCGGCGCTGCTGATTGCCGAGGACGTCGAGAACGAAGCGCTCGCGGCGCTGGTGGTCAATCGTCTGCGCGGCGTGCTGCAGGTGTGCGCGGTGAAGGCGCCGGGCTTCGGCGATCGCCGCAAAGCCATGCTGGGCGACATCGCGGTGCTCACCGGCGGCACGTTCTTCAGCGAAGACCTCGGCCGGAACCTCGAGGATGTCGAACTTTCCGAACTCGGCCAGGCGAAGCGCATCGTCATCACCAAGGATGAGACGACCATCATCGAAGGCGCGGGCAAGAGCAAGGACATTACGGCCCGAGCCGCCCAGATCAAGGCCCAGATCGAGCGCGCGAGCTCCGACTACGACAAGGAAAAACTCCAGGAGCGGCTGGCGAAGTTGACCGGCGGCGTTGCCATCATCTCCGTCGGCGCGCCGACCGAGATCGCCATGAAGGAGCGCAAGGGCCGCGTCGAGGATGCCTTGCACGCCACTCGGGCCGCTGCGAAGGAAGGCTATGTGCCCGGCGGCGGCGTCGCATGCCTGCGGGCCATCAACGCCGTTAACGACGCGTCGAAAAAGGCGAAGGGCGATGAGCGGATCGGCTACGAGATCGTCGCCAACGCGCTGGAATCGCCCGCGCGACAGATCGCAGTGAACGCCGGCTTCGATGGCGACCTCATCGTCGAGAAGATCCGCGAGAACAAGCCCTCCGCCTTCGGCTTCAACGCTACGACCGGCGAGTACGAGGACCTCGTCAAGTCCGGCATCATCGATCCGGCCCTGGTCGTTCGCACCGCGCTGCAGAACGCGGCGAGCGTCGCGGGCCTGATGCTCACGACCGATGTCGTCATCACTGAACTCAAGGACGACAGTAAGCCGATCGAAGAGGCGATCGCCTGACCAGCATGAGATCTCCACTCGCCGAGCAATGACTGATGCTCACTGACGCCCACGGAGTGCCATCCGTGGGCGTCGTTCATGCACTAGACTTCGACTGCGATGCCGACGACGCGCGACTACTACGAGATTCTCTCCGTCGAGAAGACCGCTTCCGGCGAAGAGATCAAGCGCGCGTATCGCCGGCTGGCAATGAAGCATCATCCCGATCGCAATCCCGGCGACGCCGAGGCCGAAGGCAAGTTCAAGGAGTGCGCCGAGGCATACGAGGTGCTGTCGGACCCGCAGCGCCGGGCGACCTACGACCGCTACGGCCACGCGGGCCTGCGCGGAACTGCCGGGCATGACTTCCGCTCCATGAACGTCGAGGACATCTTCTCGATGTTCAACGACATCTTCGGTGGCGGCTTCGCAGGCGGCGGCGGACGCGGCCGCGCCGGCAGCCGGGGCGTGCCGCGCGGCTACGACCTGGAAACCGAGGTCGAAATCACACTCGAGGAAGTTTTCTTCGGCTGCGAGCGCGAGGTCGAGTTCAAACGGCTCGATGTCTGCCAGACCTGCAAGGGGTCTGGCGCCAAAGCCGGCACCAAGCCCGTGACCTGTACGACGTGCGGCGGAGTGGGCCAGGTGATTCAGTCGGGCCTGGGCGGAATGTTCCGGATGCAGACGACCTGCCCACATTGCCGCGGGCGCGGAATGGTCGTCACCGAGAAGTGCAGCGATTGCCGCGGCGCGGGCCGGGTCTCAGTCAAGCGCACGCTCGAAGTGAAACTGCCCGCGGGCATTCATGATGGTCAGGTGGTGCGCGTGCAGGGCGAAGGCGAGCCGCCGCCGCCCGAAGCGAGCGCAGCGGGAGAAGGCATCCGCGGCGACCTGCACGTCGTCGTGCGCGTGCACGATCATGATCGGTTCGAGCGCGAAGGCGACGACCTGATGTACGCGGCGCCCATCGCCTTCACGCAACTGGCTCTGGGCGCGGTCGTGCAGGTGCCCACGATCGACGGCGTGGCCGAGGTCAACGTTCCCGCCGGCACGCAGCATGGCGAGTTGTTTCGCGTGAACGGCGCCGGCCTTCCCAATCTGCGCTCCGGCCGGCGCGGCGACCTCATCGTCATCGTGCAACTGCTGGTTCCGAAGAAACTCAATGAGGCCCAGAAGAAACTGCTCTCCGACTACGCCCGGACCGAAAGCCTGGACGTCGGCAACGGCCAGGCGTCATCGACGTGGCAGCGGCTCAAGCGGGCGGTCAAGGGATCTTAAAGAAGCGCGCCCACCGCGCCGACAGTGATCCTCCCATGGCTGACGAAGAATCGAACAATCCCGAAGAGTACTACATGGACGAGCCGCCCCTTGACCAGGGCGTTGAGGCCGACGACCTCGTCCGACAGCTGCAGGCAGAACTGGATGAAGCCATCGAGGCGCGCAAGCGCGCCCTGGCCGATTTCAAGAACTACCAGCGAAGGGCGACCGAGAACGAGCAGCGCGCCGCGCAGATGGCCACGGCGCGGGTCGTTCGCAGCATCATGCCCGTGCTCGATCACTTCGACCTCGCACTGAGCCAGAATCCCGATCAGATGACGCTGGAGAACCTGCTGCAGGCGGTGCGAATCGTGCGCGATGAGTTCAATCGCGCGCTCGCCTCGCAGAACGTCGAACGCATCGAGCCGAAGGTGGGCGACCCATTCGACCCGCATCGTCACCAGGCGGTCAAGCACGAGAAGGTTGAAGGGGCCGAGCCCAACACGATCCACATGGTCTTCCAGGCCGGCTACGCGCTGGGCGACATGGTCCTGAGGCCGTCGACGGTGGTCGTAACGGCGTAAGTCATGCCTACCTACGACTACATCTGTCGTGCGTGCGGCCACGAGTTCGAACTGTTTCAGCAGATGTCGGACCCGGTGAAGCGCACGTGCCCTGAATGCGGCAAGCCGAAACTCGAACGGCTCATCGGCGCCGGCGCGGGCGTGCTGTTCAAGGGAGGCGGGTTCTACGAAACCGACTATCGCAGCGACAGCTACACCAAGGCCGCAGAGGCCGACAAGAAATCGGCGGATGCGAAGTCCGAGACAGCCAAGTCCAGCGACGGCGCTGTCGACTCGAAATCGACCAAGCCGGAGACGAAGACCGCTGACGGCACGAGCGAGGCGAAATCACCGGCGTCAGGCGACGCTGGCGCGAGCGAGAAGAAGTCGTCGCGACGTTCGATCGTCAAGCCGTCGTCACCTGCGTCGCGCGGCGCCAAACGATCGAAGCGAAAGTAGGTCGCGCTGCGATCTTGTCCAGCACGCGCATGTTGCCTATTGATTAATCGTTCGCAGCGCTGGAGGCCGACCGCCGGTTGGCCGGAAGCGCGCGTGCTTTGCCAGCCTTTCCGCGGGGACGTACCCTCTTGATGGCGGGCTCAGGTTCTTTTCCTTCAAAGGGGGGATTCTCACACAATGCCAACTCGTTTCACCCAGCGCATCGTCGAGCACCTTGCGCACGACACCTATCGGCCCGCCGAGGCCGGCGACATCGCGCGCGAAATGCGCGTCGATCCCGAAGACCGCACTGCCTTTGACCAGGCCGTCGATCTGCTCATCGATGAAGGCCGCCTGACGCGCGCCAATGACATGCGTCTGCGGCTGCCTTCGCTCGGCGACGCCGCGGGCGATGAGATCACCGGCAGTTTCCGGCTCAACCCGCGCGGTTTCGGCTTCATCATTCCGGATGCACGCTTTCGCGAGGGCGATGTCTTCGTGCCGCAGGGCTCCACCGGCGGGGCCATGTCGCGCGATCGCGTGCGAGCCCGCATCATGCGCCGCGGCGGGCGCGGCGCGGGTGGAAAATGGGGCGACAGCGGCGGGCGCGGCGGCAGCGGCGGCAGCGGGGGCAGCGGGGGTCGTGGCGGTCCGGGCGCCGAAAAATCCGACTTCACCGCACGAATCGTCGAGATCCTCGATCGCGGCCAGGAGAACTTCACCGGCACGCTCATCCGCCGCGGCAACCAGTGGCTGGTCGAACCCGATGGCCGCTCTCTGCACGCGCCGCTGGTCATTCGCGATCCGCACGCCAAGACGCCGGGCAAAGCCAAGGAGGGCGACAAGGTCGTCTTTGAAATCACGCAGTACCCTGACGGCAACTACGTCGGCGAGGGCGTGATCACGAAGGTTCTGGGCGAGGCCGGCCGCCCCGATGTCGAAACGCAGGCCGTCATCGCGGCGCACAATCTCCGCGTCGAGTTTCCCGAGGATGTCGTGCAGCAGGCGCGCGACGCCTCCAAGCAGTTCGAGCGCGAGAAGGACGGTCCATGGGAGGATCGCGAGGACCTCACCGGCGAAGAGCATTTCATCTTCACCATCGATCCGCCGGACGCCAAGGACTTCGACGACGCGATCTCCATCGAGCACGATGACGCGAGCGGCGAATGGACGCTGGGCGTGCACATCGCCGACGTCTCGTATTTCGTGCGCCAGGGCGAGGCGATGGACGAGGAGGCCCGCGCCCGTGGCAACAGCGCGTACCTGCCGCGGCTGGTCATTCCGATGCTGCCGGAGGTGCTGTCCAACGGCGTGTGTTCGCTGCAGGAAGGCGTGAACCGCTTCACCAAGAGCGCGTTCATGACCTTCGACTCGCGCGGCAAGGTGCTGCGCCAGCGCGTCAGCAACACCGTCATCCGCTCACGCAGGCGGCTCACGTACATCGAAGCCCAGGCGCTGATCGACGGCCACCCGCAGGAGGCGCGCAAGCACGCCCGCACCGAGCCCAACTACAGCGATGAGCTGATCGAGACGCTGCGGCGCAGCGATCGCCTCGCGCGAATCCTCGAGCAGCGACGCCAGCGCGATGGCATGATCGTGCTCAACCTGCCCGAGGTGGAACTGGTGTTTGACGACGAAGGACACGTCATCGACGCCGAGCCGGAAGACAATGCCTACACGCACAAGCTGATCGAGATGTTCATGGTCGAAGCGAACGAGGCTCTTGCGCGGCTGTTCGAGGATCTGAACGTGCCGATCCTGCGGCGCGTGCACCCGGAACCGAGCTTCGGCGACATGCAGGAGCTGCGGCTGTTCGCGATCGCCGGCGGCGTGCGCGTCCCGGATGAGCCGACGCGCAAGGACCTGCAGGCGATTCTCGACGCGACGCGCAATACGCCGGCCGCCCGCGCGATTCACTTTGCCGTGCTGCGCACGCTGACCAAGGCCGAGTATTCGCCGGCATTGATCGGCCACTTCGCGCTGGCGTCCGAGGCCTACGCACACTTCACCAGCCCCATCCGCCGCTATCCCGACCTCACGCTGCATCGCGCGCTGGACGCGTATCTCGATCTGACCGACAACGGCACGAGCGCGCCCGGCGGCAAAAAACGGCACTCGGTCGGCCGGCTTCTACTCGACGATCCGCGCGTCCTCGATGAAGGCACGCTGATCAACCTCGGCAAGCACACTTCGTCAACCGAGGTGGAGGCTGAGCAGGCCGAGCGCGAGTTGCGCGAGTTTCTGGTGCTGCAGTTCCTGCACGACAAGCATCTGGGCGATGAATTCCAGGGCGTCATCACCGGCATGACCGCGGCAGGCATCTTTATCTCGATCGATCGCTTCCTGGTCGAAGGCCGCATCGCGGTGCGCGATCTGCCCAGCGGCTCCGCTGGAGATCGCGATGCGAAGCCCGATCGCTGGATGGTGGATGAATCAGTCGGCCGAGCGCGGGCCGGACGTTCGGGCGCGGTCATCGCGATCGGCGACATCGTCACGATTCAGGTGGTGGCCGTCGATCTCCCTTCGCGCAAACTCGATCTGGCGATCACGAAGATGCCTGAGAAAGCGACGCAGCGCCCAGCCAGCGAGCAGCGCGAGAAAGGCTCGCGTTTCGACCATCACGCCGACACGCACGGCACGCGTCGCGGCCGGGCGATGAACCAGACGCGCAAGGACAAGAAGCATCGCAAGGGATTCAAGCAGGGCCGGCGCGGGCGCAAGTCGAGGTGATCGTCAACGAGAGGCGGCATCAACCGGCGTTGAGCGTGTCGTTCAATACTCTTCGAGCCTCCTCGCCCTGTACGACGCGATCGGCACACGTCGGCGCGCCGAACACCGCGACGGGTTCATATCCGCGGTCAGCGAGCGCCATTCGCAAGAGGTCCTCGCTCGAGAACGTCGGCCGGCCAGCACGGCGTGTGATGGGGAACTCAAGCCCGCCCACGCCATGGAAGCCGCGATACACCACGCCCGTGCACACCAGCCGGTCGCTGCGGAAGAAGTCGAATTCGAAGTCGTACAACTTGCCTTCGTGCGTCAAGGCGCGACTGAGCCCCTCGGCCAGTTGCGGCGCGGTGAGTTTCGGCCGCACCACCGCCACGACATCCACGCGCAGCGTGTCAGCCAGTTCGCGCAGCAGCACGCCATCCTTGCGGGCTTCGAGCACGCGAATCGGACCTGTCCATCGCATCTCGCGGGGCGGATCGACCCTGACGCCCAGTCGTTGCCGGTCATCTTCCGTGCCGATATGCAGCGAGGAGTGAATCCAGTATCCGGGCAGGAACAGATTGCTCATCGCATCATCATGGCGCGTGACGATCGCATCGCCCGGCTGCAGGATCTCGCCAAGTTGTGCGAGAATCGCTGGCGTGACGCGCTTTTGATGAAAGGGATTGCGAATATCGGCGATGACGCGGCCGGAGATCTGGAACAGGCCGAACAGTGCCTGCTGGAATGCAGACGCTCGCCGTCGTCGCAGCGAATGCCAGCGGTAGGCCAGGCGCGCTCGGACGAGATCGCCCGTGCCGCGCTGCATGGCCGGCTCGCTTTCGCGCAGATGATGAAGCACCGCGGCGAAGTGCGGCTCGGTCGCGAGGGCCTCGATCTCGCCTCGATGAGCCGCGGCGAAGCGGGTCGCATCGGCCAGTTGCACGGCATTGCGCGGATTCGTGACCGCCTGATACACCGCGGTGAATTGCTTGCGGGGCAGGCCGAAGCGCGGCTCGGCTTCGTTCAACTTCCGCTGGATCACCTCGTGACGCGCGTAGTGCTCGACCACGAAGCGCGCGGCCCGCACCAGCAGACCCGCCGCGGCATAGGCGATTGCGTACGCGCGCACGCGATCGCGTGCGTCCACTTCTCCTGCGCGGGCGAGCGCGATGGGCCTGAGGTCCGCGATCGTCTGCAGCATGCCGGCCCGCGCGGTGAGATAGGCCGCGAACCGCTCGCGAATGCGTTCGTCCTCATCCGGCGTGAAGTGCCGGCGCTCGACGCCGCGGGCGATATCCTTCAGTTCCTGTTTCGGCCGCGCGATGAGAGCCGGCGCAAGACTTTCAACCGATCGCGCGGCGGCCTGAATCAGCGCCTCGTGCTGCATGGCTCAAGAATAACGGGCCGCACCATCGCTTGCTGTGATTCTCAGTATGCTTCTCCGTCCACGCCGTGAACTCCTCGAACACCAAGCGCATCGCGATGTGGTCCGGCCCGCGCAACATCTCCACGGCGATGATGCGCTCGTGGGGCAGCCGCGCCGATACGGTCGTGTGCGATGAGCCGCTGTACGCGCACTACCTGCTCCAGACCGGCGTGCCTCATCCAGGCGCGCCGGAGGTTGTCGCGCACCATGAAGCCGATTGGCGCAAGGTCGTCACATGGCTGACGGGACCGCCGCCGCAGCCCGACAGCGCGAGCGGCGCTCGTCCGGCGATCTGGTACCAGAAGCACATGGCCCATCACCTGCTGCCTGAAATCGAACGTGACTGGCTGCATCAACTCACGCACGCATTCCTGATTCGCGATCCGCGCGAGATGCTGACGTCGCTTATGAAGAACGTGCCGAATCCAACGATTCGCGACACCGGATTGGTGCAGCAGGTGGAAATCTTCGAGCATGTTGAGCGAGCAACCGGTCGCGCGCCGCCGGTCATCGATTCGCGCGATGTGCTTCAGGACCCGCGTCGCATGTTGATGATGCTCTGCACGGCGCTCGATGTGCCGTTCGACAAAGCGATGCTGCATTGGGCGCCCGGCCCGCGGCCGACCGATGGCATCTGGGCGAAGCATTGGTACGCGAGCGTCGAGCGATCGACGACGTTCGAACCATACATGCCGAAAGCGGAGCAGGTGCCGGCATCATTGCAATCGCTGCTTGATGAATGTCAACAGCATTACCAGCATTTATACGATCGCAGGCTTCGTTGACCGCGAATGCTTCTCCAAGGCAACAGGGCCCGGACGAATCGTCCGAGCCCTGAATGCGAGGAGGATCAATCAAACATTCATCAGCGATCGGTGCGTCAGTCGGGAGTGCCGGGCTTCTTGGTGGTCTCGGTCTCCTTAATGGTGGTGTCACCGGTCGCGTCCTCGGTCACGGTCTTCTCCTTGGTCTTAACCGTGCCATCATCCTTGATCTCGGTTTCCTTCATGTGTCCGACTTCGCGCTCGCAACCGCCGCAGAGGCAGGCGAAGCCGGCGAGCGCAACCACGGTCGCGAGCAGTTGGAAGTTGTGTCGCATGGACATACTCCTGTAGTACGGCTGAGGCAGTGCGAACATGGCACGTGCGCGACCGCCGCGCATAGTGCGCCGCATCGCTGCAGCAGCCTTCACCTTTGAGTACGCATGAACTCACCAATTCGGGATAGGGATGCAGCCGTATTGACGCCGGTCGCCAGCCGCGGCAACGGCCCTCGGCGCAAGCGCGCGCCGTGCAATACACTCCGGCGATGCAGCAGAAGTTCGATGAGCGCAACCGCCGCATCGTCATCAACATCAACGGTCAACTGCTGCCGCGCGATCAGGCCGGCGTTTCGCCGTTCGATTCAAGCGTGCAGGGCGGCGACGCGGTATGGGAGGGCCTGCGCGTCTATGGCGGCCGCATCTTCAAACTGACCGAGCATCTCGATCGCCTGCGCAGTTCAGCCAAGGCGCTGGCATTCCGGCAAATTCCGGCGCATGATGCCATCACAGCCGAGATCCGCAAGACGCTCCGCGCCAACGACATGACCGACGGCGTGCACATCCGGCTGACGCTGACGCGCGGCGTCAAGGTCACCAGCGGGATGGACCCGCGCCTCAACCAGTCGGGCCCGACGCTGATCGTCCTCGCTGAGTTCAAGCCGCCGGTGTACGACAAGTCGGGGCTGAGTTTGATCACATCCTCGATTCGTCGCTTCCCGCCCGACTGCATGGATCCGAAGATCCATCATTGCAACCTGATCCAGTCGATTCTCGCGAAAATCGAGGCCACCAACGCCGGCGCGGATGAGGCGATCATGCTCGATCGCAACGGTTTCGTCGCTGAGACCAATGCGACGCACGTGTTCATTGGCACCAGGGGGATGCTGGATACGCCCACGTGCAACGCCTGTCCCGAAGGCATCACGCGCGCCGCCGTGCTTGACCTTTGCGCGGGCCACGGCATCCCCCATCGTGTGCGCGACATCAGCCTTCCCGAGGTGTACCGCGCGGATGAAGTGTTCTGCACTGGCACGATGGGGGAACTGGCGGCGGTGACGAAGGTGGACGGCCGCGTCATCGGCGATGGCAAGCCGGGGCCGATGACGGCACGGCTGTCGCGCCTGTTCCGCGAGTTGACCGAGGCTGAAGGCACGCCGATCGCATGAAGCCGGTAGAAGCCCACGGACTCTGTCCGTGGGGCCGTCGATGATCAGCTTGATTCGGTCTCAGCCACCGGCGCGCCTGGGCCTTGCGCGCTGCTTTCGCGCTGGTGCGGCTCTATGTGAATCAGCAGATCCGCGACGTTCGGCAGCGCGGCACGAACTGCATCCTTCGTCTGGTGCGCGATGCGGTGCGCCTCGCTGACGCGCATATCTGGATCCACCTCCATGTGCATGTCAACCCAGAAGCGCGTGCCGCTTTTGCGCGCGAAGACCTTCTCAATGCCGCGCACGCCATCGACGGCAGCAGCGACCTCGCGCACGCGCTCGATCAGGTCAGGCTGATCGACATCGAGCAGCTCCTGCAGCGGCGCCCTCAGCAGTTTCCAGGCGTTCAAGAGGATGAAGCCGGACGCCACGAGGGCCGCGACATCATCCGCCGGCGCGTACTTCTCACCGCCGAAGACGGCGATCGCGATGCCTATGCCTGCGGCCAGCGACGTGATGGCATCGGCCCGGTGGTGCCACGCATCGGTCAGCACTGCGCCGCTGCCACTGGTGCGGGCGGCGCGGCGGCCGAGTCGATAGAGCGTTTCCTTCACGATCACCACGGCGATGAGCACCCACAGTGTGAACGCTGCTGGCGCGTGATGCGGCGTGATGATCTCGCGCACGGCCGCCACCGCGATGCCGATTCCCGCCACCAGCAGCATGACCGACACAGTCAGCGCCGCGAGTGATTCCGCCTTGCCGTGGCCGTACGGGTGATTCTCATCCGGCGGACGAACCGAATATTTCAAGCCTCCCCACACCACCAGCGAGCCGACAATGTCGGCCATCGACTCCATCGCATCGGCGATCAGCGCGTACGAACGGCCCAGCAATCCAGCAACAAGTTTGATTGTCGCCAGCGCGACGTTGGCGAGAATCCCGATGAGCGAGAGCCGGATTCCGCGCTCGAGACCGTGGTGGACGGCACTGGACATTCAAGGGCAGCATACGGCTCAAACGCGCAGGCGCACATTGCCTACGCCATTGGCGAAGCGGCGCAGGAACGCGCCGGCCGTGCTCGTTGCGATCCCCGATTTCACGAGCACAGGCAGGATCGCCAGGAGCGTGTGTGTCACAATCGGCCAGGCGAAGAGGAAGCGCGGCGGGATCTGCTGCATGCGCTGAATGCGATCGACCTCCGGCATTCGCTCGCGCTGGATCCTCTCCGCAGCGAGGTCGAACGACGCGGCGGAGGCGTCGCCGGATCGGCAGGCCTCGATCAGGTGATTGGCCGCGACGACCGCATCGCGCATCGCGATGTTGATGCCCTGGCCTCCGACCGGCGACATCGGGTGAGCCGCGTCGCCGATTAGCAGCAGCCCCGGCCGCGTCCATCGCGGCATGAGATCGCAGATCACATCGAGCAGGAACGGCGAGGTGATCGCGTGCAGGTTGGCGCGCAGATGACGGGCGAGATCATCGGAAACATGCCCGGCCAGCTGATCGATCCAGTGTTCGATGCCCGCGCGGCGTAGTTCGCCCATCGAGCCCTTGCGAATGACCCAGGCGATCTGTAGACGATCGTCGTAGGTGGGGAAGACCAGCGCGAAGTGGCCGCGGCCGATGAAGACTTGCGCCGAATGCAGGTCGTCCTGCGAAAGTGGGGGGGCCGGCGCCTTGCACCAGACGATGTCGAAGGACTGTGGCCGGCGAATCGCGTCCAGTCCCGCGTGCTTGCGCGTGGCGGAGGCGCGGCCGTCGGCCCCGATGACCAGGTCAGTCTCAATGGTGCGCGGCTGGCCTTCGCTGACGACCTGCACGCCGCGCACGCGATCGCCTCCGACAACGAGATCGCGCATGGCGACGCCGCGCTCGAACTCGAAATTCGAGAATCGGCTCGCCTCGGCCACGAGCATCTCCAGCATGGCCGGCTGCGACACGGCGGTGAACGCCGCGCCAGGACCAACCGCACGCTCCAGATCGAGCGTAGTGAGCGGCTTGTTGTGATCGAGGATGACGGCGCGGCGCAACAATCGCTTCGGGACCTGCTGGAACTGGTCGAGCAGCCCGGCCTGCCGAATGACGTCGATGCCCGAAGGCATGAGCACCTCGCCGCGAAACTCCCGCTCGAAGTCGTGCTGGCGCTCGATGAGCGTGATGCGAAGGCGCTCGCCGCCGCGCGAGGCCAGCAGATAGGCAAGCATTGCCCCGCCCGGCCCAGCGCCGATGACGACGATTCGCACAGGCATGCAGCCAGCATATCTGCCCGCTAACGAGTCGGAATCTTCAATCGGATCGTGTCGCGGGCCACGAACACCTCGAATCGCTCCGGCGGAACGTCGTCGACAACCAAGGGAAGCGGCCCGTACAGGCTTGAATGGAATCCTGCGCCCGACAGGGGATGAAACACGGTGAGCCAGCCCAGGGTTGGAATATCGATGACTTCGGAACGGCGGACGGCGCCGGCCGGCAGCATGACGATATTGCTGCCGTAGTCGGCGACTGCGATGACATCGCCGGGCAGGATCTCAGAGTGATCGAAGTCAAGTGGCTTGGCCCCGGCCTCCTGCAGGTAGTGTTGCCAACCCCAATGCCCCATGAACCAAAGGGTTACCACTGATGGACGCTGAACGGCTGCGACGCGATGTGCCGCCTCTCGTGCGGCCGCGGCCGCCAAATGGTCGCTCCATGCCGTCGCCATGGCGATGACAGCCGACGCGAGCAAGGCACAGGCAATTCGCAGGTCGAATCGATGTGTCCAACGAACGAAGTGTGCGTTCTGCGACTTCCGGTACTGTCGCGGCAGAGCGCCGCGGTCCTCCAGTCGGCGCACGATCAGGATCGCGACCGCTGGTGCCATCGGAAGAAGGGTGCGCGCCGTCACGGACCAGTTGAGATACGTCGCAAAGACGAACGTCCCGGCAACCCAGGCGGCGAGGAGCACTGAACCGGCATCACGCCGACGGTAGAGGTCAACTGCAGCGGCTGCCAGCACGCTCACGCCGGTGATGATCAGCGCCGCGGCCTGGACTGCCGCGAGCCAGTCGGGCCCTTCAGGCGTCGTGAACTGGAGCGGCTGCCAGGCGCCCACGCGGACTGCGGCCAAGGCGAGCGCACCGCAGGCAACGATCGCCGCACCCAGGACACCGCGCGACCACATCAGCGGCGCGAAGAACAGGGCTGGCAGCATGCAGCCTCCGGTGAACGCCAGCCCCTGCATCAGCACGGTGCTGCCTCGTGGCCGCAGCGCGCGCGTTGCCTGCGGGTAATCAAGTGCCCCGGCGAGGAGTCCGTGACCGTAAAGTCGCTTGGTCCAGAACTCGAATGCAACCAGGGCGAGCACTGGAACTACGAGCCAGCAGATCCAGAGGCCCACGCCGCGCCGGTATGCGATCGAATACGCCAGGAGAAGCGGGATCAGCGCTGCGCCAAAATACTTTGTCAGGGCGGCTGCGGCGATCAGCAGCGCCGCGAGCAGCAGCCACGGCAACTGCGATCGTCGCAATCCATTCTCCCACGCGATAACTGACCAGAGCCACAGCGACATCATCGGCACATCGCACATGATGCTGCTTGAACACACGGCAAAGACCGGCGTGAGGATCGCGATCAAGGCAGACAGCAATGCATGGGAGCAAAGGCGGGCAGCCAGCGTGTAGATCCCCAGCGACAGCGCGATGGCCGGGAGCAGGAAGCAGACGTGCTGGCCAAGTTCGCTCCAGCCGACAGCAAGTGAGTTGAGCGCGATGAAATACGATGCAAGCGGCGGATTCTGCGTGACCTCGTGCATCGGCATCACAATGCCGTACCAGTTCACGTCAAAGCCGTAGAAATCCAGCGGATGTGCTCGAATCTGCTGAGCCACCCACAGAAACAGCGGGTCATCGATGTGATAGGCCTTGCCGAGGAAGGGCGCGAGCAGCAGCGCTGTGGCGATGCTGATCAGGATTGCATGCGCTGTGCAAGGCGCCTCGCCGCGCGTCGCTGAATCCTGATCGGGACGCATCAGGCGTTACTCCTCATCCGCGCGCAACTTCGCCATCACGCTGAAATCCTCCAGCGTGGTCGTGTCCTGCTTGGAGTCGGTTCCGGCAGCGATATCGCGCAGAAGTCGGCGCATGATCTTGCCGCTGCGCGTCTTGGGCAGCGCATCAGTGAAGCGGATCATGTCCGGCCGGGCGATCGCGCCGATTTCTCTGGTGACATGGTCGCAGAGATCCCATTTGAGGAGCCCGCTGGCTGTCGCCGCATTGTCCTTGGCTTTCGAGAGAGAACTCGCGGCTCCCGGCTCCAGCGTCACGAACGCGGCGATGCCTGTGCCCTTGATCTCGTGCGGCATGCCGACAACGGCGGCTTCCACCACCGCGGGGTGACTGACCAGCGCACTTTCGATCTCCATCGTTCCGAGCCGGTGGCCGGCGACGTTGATGACATCATCCACGCGGCCCATGATCCAGAAATAGCCGCGCTCGTCGCGCCGCGATCCATCGCCTGTGAAGTACATGTTCTTCACACGCGAGAAATAGGTGTCGATGAAGCGCTGTCGATCGCCGTGAATGCCGCGGATCATGCTCGGCCAGGGCTTGCGAATGACCAGCAGGCCGCCGACGTTGGGCTTCTGCTCTTCGCCACGCTCGTTGACGATGGCGGCATCGACGCCGAAGAACGGCAGTGTGCATGAGCCAGGCGTGGTGGAAGTGGCCGCGGGCAGGGGTGTAATCATGTGGCCACCGGTCTCGGTCTGCCACCAGGTATCAACAATGGGACAATGCGTGCCGCCGATCAGTTCGTGATACCACATCCACGCCTCGGGATTGATTGGCTCGCCGACGGTCCCCAGCACCTTGAGAGAAGAGAGATCGTGCTTCCGCGGATGCTCATCGCCCCACTTCATGAAGGCGCGGATGGCGGTGGGAGCCGTGTAGAACTGCGTGATCCGGTGCCGCTCGATGATGTCCCAGAAGCGATCCTCGTGCGGGAAGTTCGGCGCGCCTTCGTACATGAACGTCGGCACGCGATTCGGCAGCAAACCGTAGACGATGTAACTGTGACCCGTCACCCAGCCAATGTCGGCCGTGCACCAATAGAGTTGGTTCTGATTTGGGACAAGATTGAAGACGTACCTGGCGGTGAGGTACGTGAAGACCATGTACCCGCCGGTGGTGTGCATGATGCCTTTGGGCTTGCCGGTAGAGCCGGAGGTGTAGAGCAGGAAGAGCATGCGCTCGGAGTCCATTGGTTCGCACGCGCATTGGTCTGAGGCGCCGGCGACGACATCGTGCCACCAGTGGTCGCGCCCCTGCGTCCACGCCACCTCGTTGCCGCAGCGCTTGAGGACGATCACGTTCTTCACCAGGTCGGTTGCGGCACAGGCGGCGTCGACGTTCTCCTTCAGATGCACGATCTTGCCGCGCCGCCATGCGCCATCGCAGGTGATGATCAGTGTGCTTTGCGCATCCTTGACGCGATCGCTGATGGCTTGCGCGCTGAAGCCGCCAAAGATGACGGAATGCGCCGCTCCGATTCGCGCGCAGGCGAGCATGGCCATCGCCAGTTCCGGCACCATGCCCATGTACAGCGTGACGACGTCGCCTTTTTTCACCCCCAGACTCTTCAGGACGTTCGCGAGTTTCGACACGTCGCGCAGCAGATCGTTGTAGGTCAGCCGTCGAATCTCATGACCGTGACGCATGTCAAACGTGCTCGAGGATGACACCATTTCCGGTTCGCCTTCCCAGAAGATCGCGACCTGCTCGCCCAGCCCGGCTTTCACTTGGCGATCGAGGCAGTTGTGACAGATGTTGGTCGTACCTCCCACAAACCAGCGCGCGTCCGGGCAATTCCATTCGAGGACTTTCGTCCAAGGCTTGAACCAGTCGAGTTGCTTGGCGGCATCGCCCCAGAACGTCTCCGGATCGTCGATCGACTGCTTGTAGAGCCGGCGATAGTCGTCCATCGACTTGATGTACGCCCCGCCGATGCGCGCATCGAAGTCGCGCGGCGGATCGAAGATCCGCTTCTCGTTCAGGACCGATTCGATGGTGGCGGCCGTCGTGGTCGTTGCCGTCTGCTTCGACATGTCGACAGGTTACCACGGCACGACGTGGATCCTCAATGTTCCGCGCCGAGACCGGTCTGCGAGCGCACGAGCAGTTCGTCATACATCGATTCCGATTCGCGGTCGCGCATGAGCAGCGTGCCGAGCACTGCCGCCAGGAACCCCAGTGGCACCGAGACGATGGCGGGATTCTCCAAAGGGAAGATCGCGGCCCGCTGGATCAGCTTTCGCGTCGCAGCGCCCGGCGGATCAATCCCCATCACCGCCGGACTGAGGACGATGAGCACGACGCTCGAGACCAGACCAACGAGCATGCCCGCGATCATGCCCGCGGTGTTGAAGCGGCGCCAGAACAGCGTCAGGACGATCGATGGCACGTTCGCGCTCGCCGCGACGGCGAACGCCAGCCCGACGAGAAACGCCACGTTCAACGACTTGAGCGCGATGGCGAGCACGATCGCGAGCAGCCCGATCACACATGCGGCGATGCGTGCGACGCGCACCTGCTCGCGTTCATCTTCCACGCCGCCCTTGACGACGTTGAGCCAGACATCGTGCGCGAACGCCGTGGATGAGGCGATGGTCAGGCCCGCGACAACCGCAAGGATCGTCGCGAACGCGATCGCCGCGACGAACGACAGCAGCAGTTCGCCGCCCAGCGACTCGGCCAGCAGCGGCGCCGCGAGATTGTTGTTGGGCGTGGGCACGATCCAGCCGTGCGATGCAAGTTGCCGGCTGAGCGCCTCGGCGCGCCCCGGCTGGGCCGCGATGTACGCCGTCGCCTGATCGCCGGCGAGCCTGGCGCCGATGTTCGCCTTGCCTACCAGCGTCGCAGCCCCAAAGCCCAGGAAGGTTGTCATGATGTAGAACGATCCGATCAGGATCATCGCCCACACCACGCTTGTGCGGGCCGCCTTCGCGCTGGGCACCGTGTAGAAGCGCACCAGGATGTGTGGCAGGCCGGCGGTGCCGAAGATCAGCGCGATGCCCAGCGAGATCAGGTCGAGCGCGCCCCATTGGCCGTTGTAGCGCAATCCCGGCTGCGTGAAGTCCTTGGTCACGCTCGTGCCATCCGGCATCTTGATCGTGCCCTTCACCTGGGCCACGGCGTCGAAGAACCGCGTGATGGAGAAACCGAAGCGGTTCAGCACAAGCAGCGAGAGCAGGATCGTGCCGCTCATCAGCAGCACGGCCTTGACGATCTGCACCCACGTCGTTGCGAGCATGCCGCCGAAGATCACGTACACCAGCATCAGCACGCCGACGACGACGATCGCGGCGTTGAACGGCACCTGCGGAATGAGCAGGTTTACCAGCGAGCCCGCGCCGACCATCTGTGCGATCATGTAGAACAGGCTCACGGTCAGAGTGCTGAAGGCCGCGACGGTTCGCACGCTGGGCCTGCGCAGACGGAACGCCAGCACGTCGGCCATGGTGAACTTGCCGGTGTTGCGCAGCGGCTCGGCCACCACCAGCAGAACCGTAAGGTACGCCACCAGCCAGCCGACGCTGTACATGAATCCGTCGTAGCCGAAGAAGGCGATCAGCCCGGCGATTCCGAGGAACGATGCGGCCGACATGTAATCACCCGCGACGGCCCAGCCGTTCTGAAAGCCCGTGATGGTGCGACCCGCGCTGTAGAACTCCGCGGTGGTCTTCGAGCGCTTGCTGGCCCAGTAGGTGATCGCAAGGGTCAGCGCGACGAAGGCGAGGAACATCAGCAGCGGCGTGTTCATGCGTTACTGCGCGCTCACGCGATTGATGATCTCCCGCTCCATCGCGTCCCAGCGTCGCGCCGCGCGCACATAGAGCCACATGACGATCCACGCCATGAAGAACTGCGACAGCGCGAAGACGTACGCCAGGTTGATCGCGCCCCAGACGCGCCGCTCCATGACGTCGGGGAGGTAGCCGACCAGCGCCGGCAGCGCGAAGTAATAGATGATGAAGAAGATGGCGCCGGGAATGATGAAGCGGCGCTTGGCTGCCGTCAGTGCGCGGAACTCTTCCGACGCCGCGATGCGGGGCCAGTCAATTGCCTGACGAGCGTTGCGAGCATGTCCCGTTTCCGCCATGGTGCGGCAATCTATCGGGCGGTGGGCCTTCCGAACAGTCGTGCAACGTGTTGCCGCGGGAATATGGAGAAGCGTGCGACACTGCGCGATCATGAGACGCGCGCGTTTCCCGCACGCATAGCCGCGCGCGATTCGTACAATCAGGCTCACCGTGCCCACGTTCACCTACATCGCGCGCGATGCCGCTGGCCAGAAGATCGAGGGCCGGCTTGCCGGTGCGAGTTCCGCGGCCGTGCTGGCGGAACTGCAGAGCCGGGCCCTGGCTCCCGTGCGCGTTGAGGAATTGCGCGACAGGCCGAGGCTGGGCGTGGGCAGACGCGGTGTCGGTGTGCGGCCGCTCGCCGCGTCATACCGGCAACTGGCGGATCTCCTCCGGGCAGGCGTGCCGCTTCTGCGCGGCCTGCGCCTCTTGGGTCGCGGCAAGTCGAATCCACGCCTCGCCGGAACGTGGGACAAGGTCGCCGACGCCGTCGCCGATGGTCAGCGTCTGGGCGATGCCATGGCCACGCATGGCGAATTCTTCCCCCCTGTACAGATCGCCATGGTGCGGGCCGGCGAGAAGGGCGGCTTTCTTGATTCGGTCCTCGCGCGCATGGGCACGTTTCTCGAGCATCAGGCGGACCTTCGTGCGCGATTGGTCGGCAGCCTCATCTATCCGCTGGTGCTGCTCACGGTGGGCGCGGGCATTGTGATCTTCGCGCTGCTGGTCTTCGTGCCGCGCTTCAAGGATTTCTACGCGCGCATCCAACTGCCCTGGCCGACCAAGGTGCTGCTATCCGCCTCCTATGCGCTAACGCACTGGTGGCTGCCGATCCTGGTGATCGCGGCGCTCGTGGCCCTGGGATTGTGGCGGCTCGCTCGCTCGCCGCGCGTCCAGCGCGGCCTGGCGGAGTTGCAGACCAGGATGCCCGCGATCGGCCCGCTTACCCGCGCCGTGGCTGTCGGGCGTTTCGCGCGCATACTCGGCACGCTGCTGGAGAACGGCATCCCGGTGCTGCAGGCCATGCAGATCAGCCGCGATGCCGCCGGCAACATCCTGCTGGCCGAGGCGATCGACCGCGCCGGTGAGGCGGTCCGCGCCGGCGAAACGCTGAGCAAACCACTCGCTGACAGCGGCCTGTTCGACGACGACGTGATCGAGATGATCAGCGTGGGCGAGTCGGCGAACAACCTGCCAAGTGTGCTGGTGACCATCGCTGACACCATCGAGAAGCGTATTGACCGCCTGCTGAACGTGTTTCTGCGACTGGTCGAGCCGGCCCTGTTGCTGTGCATGGCGGGCGCGGTGCTGTTCATTTTCATTGCGCTCATCGTGCCCATGATGCGTATGAGTTCAGGGCTCTCGGGGTGAAACGGTCCATGAACCGCCCGCTCCCGCCTCGACGCATCCAAAAAACGTCTCGCCGGTTAGTTTGCACTAGGCAGGCGAATGGGCATACACTTTTCATTCGGCCCGGCATGGATGTCGCGGCCGCATCGCCGGATCTCGAAATTGGAGGGTCTTCTCGTGAACACCATACCCCGCGCCTCCCGATTCTCCGCCGCCCGGCCCCGCCGCCGGGGCCTCACGCTCATCGAAGTGCTTATCGTCATCGCCATCCTTCTGGCGATTGGCGGCCTGGTGGTCGTGAATCTCATCCCGCGCAAGGAGCAGGCGGACATTGATCTGCAGAAGGTGCAGTTCCAGAACATCGATGGCGCGCTCAAGCAGTTCAAACTCGACATGAAGCGCTATCCGAGCGATGAGGAGGGCCTCGCGGCTCTGTGGGACAAGTCGCTGCTGGTCAGCGAGGATGAAGCCACCAATTGGCGCGGCAAGTACCTCGAGTCGCCCATCACCAAGGACACGTGGGGCTCGGAACTCGTTTATCACTGTCCAGGCGAAGTGAACACCGAGGGGTACGACCTCGTCTCCTTTGGCCCCGACAAGCAGGAGGGGACTGAGGACGACATCACCAACGCGTCTTCGCAAGGGACCAGCGGCTCCAATGCCGATAGTGGCGATGGATTCGCTCCGCCTCCTGATTCCGGGAGCGGCGCTAGCGGCAGCGGCGGCGGCTGAGACCGCGCCGGCCCGCCGGCATCCATTGTTCAAGGAGACCGCGCATGCACGCCCACATGACGCTCCAGCACGCACGCACACGCCGCCCGGCAATGACCCTGCTCGAGGTGTTGATCGCGCTGGTGTTGTTGGCGGCCCTGGCGGCGATCGTCGCGCCGACCGTGATCAAGCGCCTGGATGAGCGAGCGTTTGAAGCCGCGGCCGACGGCACCAATGAGCAGTTGATGATGGCCCGGGCCCATGCCCAGGTGACTGGCGAAGCGGTTGAAGTGACCTACAGCCCCATGACCGGCCAGGTGCAGGCGCGCGTGTATGCGCCGTGGGATGCACAGGGAGCTCTCGACACGATCGAGCCCGGCACCTCGCCCCTGGCTTCCAATGCGCGCGAGAATCCCACCCCCAGGCACGGCTCGACGTCGGAACGTGACGAAGTGTCAGGCCTGCTCGCCAGCAACGGCGGCAATCCTGACGCGGATTCGGCGAATCGCGCCATTGCCGAGGCTTGGGCCATTCGCCCGCTTGGCCGCGGCATGCGAATTGGAACACATCCGCCGTTTGCCGGCGACGCCGCCGATATGGAGGAGATCTGCATGCCGGACGGCACGATGGTCTCCGTCGCTCGAGATAGCGACGCGGATGTGCTCGACGCACTTGCGCAGGGACAGGATGTGCGCCTCGCGGTCTTCATGCCCGATGGCTCGGCGATGGTGGGCAATGACCTCTGGCTCGATGACGGTCAGGGACGCCTCGGCCGCATCACGATCAATCCTTGGTCCGGCCTGCCGATGTTCCATCGCCTGTCCGATCTCACCGACGAATCGATGCCATCGGGTAACAACTCGTTGCCTGCCGACCAGTCCGCCGCCGATGACGCGTGGCCATCGACAAAGCAGGACAGCCTCATCCAGCGACCGGCTCGCGGTGATTGATCATGGCCTGCGGCGCTGACGCCAGTTTCGGCGAGCATCGGCGCGGCGGCGTGTTGTTCGAGGTCATGCTGGCGGTGGCGCTTTTCGTCGGCGCGGCGGCGCTGACGCTCGCCTCCGTGCGCTCGGTGACCAGAACCCTCGAACGCACGCGCCTGCAGCAGGAGGCGGTGGATCTTGCGAGGTCGCGCATGGCTGAACTCGAGGCGGGATTGACGACGCTTGGCGGCCTCCGCGGCGATGCCGACATCGACGATCCGAATTCCACCGACTCCCATGCCGCAGCCGAAGAGCCGCGCTGGCGCATCGAGGTCTCAACCGCGCGCAGCGAGTTCGACAACCTGACACTCGTCGAGCTGACGGTGATAGAGAACATGCCGGCCGAACTGGAAGCCGCCGGCGAGAGCCCGATGCGCTACACGCTGCGGCAATTGGTGGCACTGCGTGAGGATGCGGGCCAGCCATTCGCCGAGGACGAAATGACACGTGGGCTCACGGATGGAGGCGAGCGATGACCCGACGGGCCTTCACGCTTCTGGAGGTGCTCATCGCCATCGCACTGGCCTTGATCCTCGGCGCGACGATGTTCGTGTTTCTCCAGGACATGCTGGCGACGCGCGTCCGCACACTCGAACACGCGGCTCGGCAGCGGGCCGCCGCCACCCTTATCGAGCGCGTCGAAGGCGACTTGGCCGCGTGTCTCGTCGGCGATTCGCGCAACGGTCCCGGGATCACCGGCGATCCGACGCATCTGCGCATCCTCACACGCGGCGTGATGACGCAACTGGCCTCGCGCGGCATGGATGATCCCGCGGCCCTGGGCGATCTGCACGCTGTCGAATACCAGTTCAACGCGGGCAACCACAGCCTCGAGGCGCGCAAGCACCTCGCGGGCGAGGCGTCTAAGTTCGCTGCGCTGGGCGGAGATATTGCACACATCCGCTTCCGCTATCTCGATGGACGGCAATGGCAGGCATCGTTCGACAGTCTTGCTGCCAATCGACTTCCCGCCGCGGTCGAGGTGTGTGTGTGGTTCAACCCCTGGCCGGGAGATGCTTCGAGTGCCGCATCGGGCGCCGGACCTTCGACGCAGCCGGGCGAATCCGCTGGGAACTTCGACGAGAACGCCTTCGCCATGATGAGCGAGTCGGAGTCGTTCCGAGCGCCGCCGCCCGATCGCCGGCGCGTGATTGTCATTCCAGATGGCGGGGAGGAGGCGGCGGCGAATGAGCGGTGACCGATCACCTTCGCCGGCCCGGCGTTCCTTCATCATGCTGGCCGTGCTGGTGTGCATGATGAGCGCGATTCTGGTGGCGACCGGCCTCCTCTACGTATCGCAGACGGAGGCCGCAGGCGCGGCCGGCAGCGCTGATGCCGCCCAGGCTCGGGCGTTGTTGTGGTCAGGCGCGCAGGCCATCATGAGCCGCCTCGCCGATCAGCGCGATCGCATTCTCGCAGGCGAGCTTCCCGAACTCGATCCGCAGTACCTCGTCTATGAGGCCGGCACGCGCGCGGGCGTCGTGCGGCTGCTGGCCGTCAACGCCGATGGCGGAATCCTCGCGCCCGAAGCCGCGAAACTCGATCTCAACCGCGTCGACGCTGAGGCGCTGGCGCGCACGGGCCTGGTCGATCACGTCGCGGCGGATGGCATCATTGCCTGGCGCGATGGCCTGGGGCGGCCGGTCCAATCGGTGAGTGAACTGCTCGCCGCGCCGGGCATGAGCATCGAGATGCTATATGGCACAACGATCGCGCTCTTGGCGATCGATGCGAGTCGGCCGGTGCATGTGCGCGTCGTGGCGACCAACTCGAGCGCTTCGCGGCCGCTCGGTCTCGCCGATGTCGTGACCGTCTTCTCCGTCGAACCAGCTGTGCAGTACACCTCCAACCGGCGGATCAACCTCAACCAGAAATGGAGCGAGGAACTCGGGAAGCGCATCGAGGAGCGATTCGGCTGCGACGCAGCCACGGTCATGAAGCAGGTGTTCGAGAGCGGCACGAAGTTCGACAGCGATGCCAGTCTCGTCAAGGCGATGCGCGCCCACAAGACGCCGTTGGAGCAGTGGCCGGCGATTCTCGACGCCTTCACCACCGAAGCGGGCGATCTGCATTTCGGACGTCTGGACATCAACGCCGCGCCGCGCGAGGCGTTGCTGGCCCTTCCGGGAGTCACGCCCGAACAGGTGGACCAGATGATCAGCGTCAGGCAGGACCTCTCGCCTGTGGAGCGGGGCACCAGCGCCTGGCCCGTGACCAGTCAGATCATCTCGCCGGAAACATATGAGCAGATGGCGGGCCGCGTGACGGCTCGATGCTGGACCTATCGCGTTCGCCTGGCCGCAGGCGAGGTCAACGCCGATGCGCCGGACGGGCCGATCGTCAATCCGCAGGTTCAGGAACTGGTGATTGATCTGGCGGGGCCAAAGCCGCGCATCGCGTACCTGCGCGACATCACGCTCCTGCGCGATGCGGCACTGATGGCGCTGGAGGCGAACAGCCCGGAGGAATCTACATTCAGCGAACCCGAAGCGGTGCAGGCCGATGTCGAGCCCGCGCCGAGTGCAGGCACGCAGCCTGCAAGCAGGCCGACGACGAATGCACGGCCGCGCGCGCCGGGTCGAGGCGATGGAGAGAACGACACGCAGCCGGCGCCTTCGGAGCCAAGAGGGCCGGGGCGCATCGGCCGCTGGACCTCCGGTCCATGAGTCTGCGGCTGCATGGGGTTTTGCAACCGGCCAGCGCGCGGGCCCTACAAGTCAGTCTTCACTATCTTCCCGTTCTCCGCGCACTTCGCAGGTTGTGCACACTCGTGCGCGTCGAAATCGTTGCCGACGGGAAAAAAACCGCGATCGGCCCCGCGGCATGACGTGCATCGGCAGGCCTCATCGCTACCATGGCTTTCCCGCTCCGGCGGCGTTCCGTGACCGGTCAGGATGACCCAGCGTGCAGTTTCAGCGGAGGACGAATGGGAACACGCAACGCGATCGCGATCGACCTTGGCCGGCGGCGCCTTCGGGCGGTGCAGGCTGCGGCCGTGGCGCGCCGCGGCGTGCGCGTCGGGCGGGTCGTGGTCGCCGACGTTCCCACGGACCTGAACCTTGACGACCCGGCAGCAGCCGGCCGGTGGCTGGCCGAGCGGCTCGCCGCGGCTGGATTTTCCCGCGGACCGGCCACAATTTCCGTCGGCCGCGAGCACGTCATCCTCAAGCGCATCATCCTCCCGACCGTCGACCCGGCCGAACTGCCGGACATGACGCGGCTGGCCATGCAGCGGGAATTGCCTTTCGACGCCGAGACCGCAGTCATCGATTTCGTGGCCGTCGAACGGCACGAGGCCAGCACCACGGTGCTGGCGGTCGCCGTGCCGCGCAAGCAGATCGAGTTCGTGCAGCAGGTGATGGACGAAGCCGGCCTGAAGGTGCAGCGCATCGCGCTGCGGACGATGGGCGCGGCCGCGCTCATGAACCTGCTGGTCGAGCCGCAGACCATCAGCGTCCGCGTCGAGGATGTGGGAAGGGTCGCCGATGAATCGGAAAGCGCTCCCGTCGCCGACTCTGTGCGCGCGAGCGAAGCGCCGGCAACGCTCGCCGTCGACGTCGTCGGCGAGGGCGTCGAGTTCTGCGTCCTCAGCGAAGGCTCAATCCGGTTCTCGCGCGCGGCGGAGGTGCCCGCGCCGCAGGATGCGCTGGCCATGGCCGAGGCCGTCGTCACCGAGGCGCGGCGAACCTGGATGAGTTACCGCTCAGGCGACGACTCCGGCGGCATCGGGCAGGCCGTGATCATGGGCGATCGCCGCGTGGCCGAGTACGCCGCGGGTCCGGTCGGCGAAATGCTGAAGATGCCGGTGAAGGTTCTGCGCGAGCATCCTTGCGTCGAGATCGACGAGCGCACCGCGCCTGGCGAAGGACCGCCGGACCTCTCGCGCGTCTGGCCGTTGGTGGGTCTGCTGCTTGAAGGCGAATCCTCCGTCGAGCGCATCGACTTTCTGCATCCGCGCAAGACGCCCGATGTCGGCGCGCGGGCGCGGCAGCGACGACTGCTGGCGGCCGCGGCGGCCGTGGTCATCGGCGGCGTCGCCTTCACGCTGATGCGAAATGACCTGCAATCGCTGCAGAGTCGCGTCAGCACGCTGGCGAGCACGAACAAGTCGGATGACGCCGCGTACGCCCGCAGTTTCCGCGATGCCTACAAGCTCGCGCACCTGGAGCAGTGGCAGAGCGTTCATGTCGATTGGCTCGATCACGCCATGTTCCTGGCCAAGGTCGCCCCGCCGCCGGAGCAGATCGTGCTCGATTCCTGGACCGGCACACTGGAGTTTCGCGGCGTAACCTACGACCGGCGGAGCAACCGCTGGAGCGCCGGTCACCAGGCGACGATCGTGATCGATGGCGAGGCCCGCAATCGCGCTACGGCCGACGCCTTCCGCGGCGCGCTCATTCAGAATCCGATCTACGCCGCGAGTACGACGGGTGCCGATGCGCGCGGCGGCAAGCGCATGCCGTTCGGCTTCACCTATCGCCTGCGAACCCAGGCCGCGGCGCCCGCGGATGCGCCGCAGCCCGCCACGCCTGTGAGCGATCGGAAATCGACGGCGGCGAATCCGGACGCGAAGGCCACTGACCAGACGGTCACATCGGCCGACGCCAGCGAACCGGTCGCGGAGCCGGAGCGATGAGCTCGATCCTCAAGCCCATCGCGATCGCGATCGCCGCCCTCGCGTGTGCGGGGCTGCTGTACAGCGCCGTCAACAAGTGGTATCTCGCGCCGCGCCGTACGTTGATCGAAGACCTCGACGGCGCGAACGCGACACTGGCGCGCCATCGCGACGCCGCTCAGAAGAAGGCCGGCGTCTCGCGCGATCTGCAGGCCATCGTCGATCGCACGCTCGGCGGCAGCCTCGAGTCGGCCGATCACCGACTTCGCACGCGGCTCAATCGCCTGGCCGAGCAATCGAAACTGCAGGGCGTTTCCGTGGGCACCGATGGCTCGGGCCGGCCCAAGGGCACGCCGGCGCGCGTGCTGTTCTCCTCCGCGTCGTATAAGCCGCTGCGCGATGAGATCGACTTCGTCGAAGTCGAGGCGTCGATCTCCGGCGTCGGCGCGCTGGCCGACGTCGTGCGGCTGATCACCGCCATCGAGGCCGAACCGTGGATCAAGCGCATCGACGAGGTGCGGCTGGATCCGCGCGACAATGGGGCCCGCCTCAACGTGTCGCTGCGGCTGACGACGCTTTTCCTGCCCGGCCGCGAACCGAAGACCGAACAGCCAGCGCAGCCGCCCAATCCCGAATTGCAGTCGCGTTTCGCTGCGCTGGTCAGCGGCAACCCATTCCGAGTGCCGCCTCCACCCGCCCCGCCGGCTCCGCCAAAGACCGAGCAGCCGGCCGCCGCCGCACCCGCGCCGCCGCCATTCCCCTTTGGCGAATGGGCCCTCACGGGCGTGGCGCAGGGGCCATCGGGCGTCGAGGCATGGCTGCGGCATCAGCCGAGCGGACAGACACGCGTGCTTGCGCCGGGCCAGGCCCTCGATGCCATGGTGTTCCACGGCGCGGCGCGCGACGCCGAGGCCGCTGAGTTCACGCTCGGCGAGCAGCACGTCATTGTGGCGGTGGGCTCGACGATGGATCAGCGCTCGCCCGCTGGCCAATGACTGGCTCGGCGCGCGGGCAAGACAGGTTGTGACCGAGAACGTCCTTTCCCCTCTCGCTGCGGGAAAGAACGGAGGTGAAGGATGCAAAGAGCACGTTGCAAATCGCTGTCTGTTGGTGTGCGCATCCCAATTGCCGCGCTGGCCCTGATGAGCGGCACGGTGCTGGCCCAGGATCCGCCTGCGACCGCGCCGGCATCGCAGCCGGCCGCAGCCGCACCGTCCGCCCCGGTCGCCGAGCAACCAGCCGCCACGCAACCCGCGACGGCGCAGGCTCCACCTGCCGTACCCGCTGCCCTCGCAGCGCCGCTCGACATTCGCTTCAACTTCAAGGGTGCGACCTATCGCCAGGTCATCGATTTCTTCGCGCGCTCGACCGGGCTGCCGGTGGTCTGGGAATCGGATGTTCCCGAAGGCACGCTCGATTACGTCTCGCCGCGCGGCTACGACATGCCCAAGGCCCTGCGCATCCTCAACATCATCCTGCAGAGCAAGGGCGTGATGCTGCGCGTCGACGGCAACATGCTGTACCTGCAGAAACTCACGGAGATGGCGAAGGAGAACATCCCGACCTTTACCGGCACGCTGCCGGAGTCGGTAACCGACGACCAGATCGTGACCGTCGTGATGCCGTTGAAGATCGCGCTGGCCAAGAACCTCGCGGAGAAACTCGGGGCGATGGTCAACGCCGCGTACGGCTCCGTGGCGGCGATGGAGCAGCAGAACTCGCTGATGATCACCGAGACCGCCGGACAGGTGCGGCGATTGCTGGCAATCGTCACGCAACTCGATCAGGCCGATCCCGAAGGCCAAGTTGAGATCTTCGCGATCAAGCATGCCAAGGCGGTGGAACTGATGACGCCGCTCAAGGCCTTGCTCAGCCAGCGTGTGGAGAAGTATGTCATCAACCAGGAGGGCCGGCAGGTCAAACTGGAAGAGGATCAGATGCCGGGGTTGACGATCACCGCGGATGAGCGGACCAATTCGGTTATCGCCAAGGGCGTTCAGGCGAAGATCGATGGTCTGCGCGAGGCGATCAAGTTGCTGGACGTGCCCGCCAGCGCGGACACCGGCGGCGCGCGGGCGATGTACGCGGCGACGCTGTCGATCGTCAGTGCGCAGGATGCGGCGAATCGCCTGCGTCAGCTGTTCGAGCGGGGAGGGGCGGGAGGCGCGGCGGGCGCTGCAGCGGACCCCAACGCCCCGCCGCGCAATCCCAATCAGCCACTGCGACCCACGATCATCGCCCTCGATGAAATGTCGAAGGTCGTGATGCTCGGCACGGAGGCGCAGATCGTCGAGGCCAAGGCGCTTATTCGCGAACTCGAGGGCGAGACTGCGTCGGCGCAGGCGAGCAACGACCAGCCTGGCGCGGCAGTGATCGAACTCCAGCGCGCCAATGCCCAGGCCGTTGTCACCGCGGTGCAGAGCATGCTCACGCGCCGGCAGGCGGCGGTCATGAAGATCGCACCGGGGCCCGACGGCAAGTCGATCCTCGTCACCGGCCTGCCGGGCGATGTCGCCTCGGTGCGCGCCTTGGCGCAGGTGCTGGACCGCCAGGCGCCGGCCGACAAGCAGGTGCGGCAATTGCGCATCGCGGCCGGCGACCCGGTCAAGATCGTCGATCAGGCACGCAAACTCTTCGATGAGCAATCGGCGGCTCTGGATGAGACCTCGCGCACCATCTCCGTCGAGGTCGATCCCGACGCGCGCATCGTGACGGCTGTCGGATCGGCAAGAGCAGTCGAGCAATTCACCACCACGCTGCGCATGATCGAAGGCAACGTGACCGTGGCGCGCGAAGCCAGGCGCATCACGCTGACCAGCGTTCTGCCAAGCGAGATCGCCGGCCCGCTCAACACGCTGGCCCAGCCGCTGCTTCAGCCGTCCGACGGCTCGCAGTACACCGCGCCGACGTTCACGCCCGTCGATCAACTGAACGCGCTGGTGATCACCGCGACGCCCGAGCAACTGGCCGTGCTGGAATCGCTGGCGGCAAGTCTCGATAGCAAGGAAGCGGCCGTGGGGGCCGGCATGCCGCCGCTGCGCATCCTGCAGTTGAAGATCGCCGATGCGGGTTCGGTCGCCAGTGCGCTGATGAATCAATACAACCAGCGCACCGCCTCCGAGCGCAAGGCCAAGCCCGTCAACATCGCCGCCGATCCCGTCACCAATGCTCTGCTGGTGGCGGCGCATCCCGACCTCCTGGGCGACATCCAGAAGATGGTGGAGGAATTGAACACCGTCGAGCGGACCGACCTGGAAGGCCGCGAGATTCGCATCTTCCCGCTGAAGGTCGCGCGTGCGGAGCAGTTGGCGCGCACGATTGACGAGATGTACCCCGCTCCCCCTCCTCCTTTGGATGCACGCGGCCGGCCGCTGCCGCAACTGGCCAAGCCGCGCGAGGTCGTCGTGCGGGCCGATGCACAGACCAACTCGCTCATCGTCGATGCGCCGGTGCAGCGCATGGCGGGGTTCCAGCAGTTGGTGGATCAACTTGATCGCGCGCAACTCTCCGTGGAGACGCAGGTGCGCACGTATCGTGTCGAACACGCCAATCTTGAATCCATCGCGCAGACCCTGCGCCAACTCGCCGCATCCAATTCGCTTGGCAGTGGGGGAGCCGCGGATCAGCGCACGCCGACCAACATCGCCACCGAGCCGGTCAGCAAGGCCCTGGTCGTGTCGGGTCCTGCTGAGATCTTCGCGCGTGTCGAAACCGTTCTGAAGGATCTTGACGTGCAGCGCGCGGGCCCGGCCACCACGCTGCGCTTCTTCACCTTGAAGAACGCCAAGGCCGAGACCATCGCCGAGATGCTGCGCCAGGTGCTTCTGACGCGCATCGCTCAGGACCTGCCCGAGGCGAAGAACGAGGCCGCGGCGCTGCTGAATGTCACAGCCGACCGCAAGACCAACACGCTCATTCTCTCGGCGCCCGAGGCGATCATGCCCGTGGCCGAGACGCTGATTCAGCAACTCGACAGTGGCACGGCGTCGGTTGGCGATCCGATCGTGCGTGTCAAACCCCTGACCTTCGCCGACGCCGGCAGCGTGTCGCAATCACTCATGGCCGCGCTGCCGAGCATGGTGAGCAAGGCCACGGGCGAGCCGGTCAGCGTCAAGCTTTTCGCGGGGCCGGGCTCCAATGCCATCATCATGGTCGGGCTCGAGGCAGAACTTGCGGAAGTCGAAGCCCTGATCGAGCCGCTGGATGCGCGGCCGACGTCCGATGCGATGGATGCCAAGACCTTCACGCTTCAACACGCCGACGCGACGAAGATTTCCCAGACGGTGCAGAACCTGCTGAACGATCAGCAGGAGACCGATCCGCGCATCCTGCTGGAGCGCATTCGCGCCAGCCGCGGCCAACTCAATCTCACTCCCAAGATTCGCGTCGAAGCGGACGCCCGCACCAACAGCCTGATCGTCAGCGGTCCGCAGCAGGCGCTGGCGCTGGCCGAGACGTTGATCAAGCAATTGGATGCGCCCGATGACCAGTCGCAGCGCGTCAGCAGTGTGTTCACGCCGAAGAACTCGCTCGATATCAATTCGCTGGCCGCCAACGTCAAGCGCGTGATGGATGCGACCCGGCCGATCGGAGGGGCTGCGACACGGACAACGCTGGAAATCGTCGCTGAGCCGCAGTCGGGCGCGATCGTGGTCATCGGCCCCGAAGCCGAAACGCAGCGTGCCATGGCCATGCTCGCCGAGCGCGATGCGCTAGCGCTGGCTGCGCCGCAGATCGATCTGCGACTGATTGGCCTGAAGAACACCCCGGCCGAGATGCTGGCGCAGATTGTGCAGGGTCTGTTGCGCGATCAGAGCCGCTGGCCGGCGGAACTGCGGGCCATCGTGCGAGCGGGCGTCAGCATCGCCCAGCCGTCGGTCTTTCCCGATGTCGCAGGCAATCGTCTGCTGATCAGCGCACCGGCCCAACTCATGCCGCTGGCCGGGCAACTCGTGGCTGAACTGGATCAGGAGCGATCGGGCGATGCCGAGCGCTCCGTCCAGGTGCTGACGCTGGTGAACGCTGACGCCGCGCAACTCGCCACGAGTCTGGATGCCGTGTTCGCCGAGGATCCGGCGGCCCGCAAGCCGGTCATTCGCGTCGACCCTGCCAGCAACAGCCTGCTGGTGCGCGGCACGGCCGAGCAGTTTCACGCCATCGAGGAGGTTGTGAAGCGCGTCGATCAGGCAGCTCTCGCCAGTGGCCGGCAAATGAAGGTGGTTCCACTCGATCCGGCGCGCGGCAACGCGGCCGACATCGCGGCGGCGCTCAAGAGGATGCTGCAGCGTGACGGTGAGGGCGGGCCGACGGTCGAGGTGATGACGCTTGAAGAGTTGCTGAACTCGCGAGGCGAGGGTGCGAAACCGCAAGCGACTCCCACGAGCGGCTCGCAGTCCAGTGCTACAGGCGTTTCGATACAGACGATGCTCGCAACGTGCGTGATTGCGATGGCGCAGGATGCTCCACCGTCGCCGCAACAGGAGCCCGACGTCACGATCGCGGTGGATCAGGCGACCAACTCCCTCGTTTTTCTCGGCGCGCCGCGCGCCGTCGAGCGCATCATCGCCCTGCTGAAGCAGATGCAGGAGCAGTTGCCCGCCGCGCCCGGCAAGATCCGCTCCATTGCCCTGCCTGCTGAACTGGATGCGCGGCACATCGCGACGATGATCAGCCAGATATTGCAGAAGTACGCGCCTGCGGCAGGGCAGCCGGGCGACCTCACCAAGCGCGTGAGCGTTCTGGCCGACGGTCCTTCCAACGCGCTGATCGTGGCGGCGAACGACATTGATTTCAAGATCGTCAGCGACCTGATCGCCGCCTTCGCCAAGCCACCCGAGCAGAAGTTCCCGGTGCGAACGATCACGTTGGCCAAGGCGCCGGCGGAATCGGTGGCCCAGGCCATTCAGCAGTTCTACGACCGCCGCGCCGCGCTGCAGGCGCAGACGCGCGAAGGCGGCGGGACGGGCGGCCAGCCCAAGGCGGCCGTGGCGGTGATGGCGATCGAATCGAGCAACACGCTGCTGGTGTGCGCCAACGACGCCGACTTCGCCGACGTGCAGAAACTTGTCGAGCAGTTTGACACGGCGGAGGCTGCCGGCGCGCTGACCTTCAAGGTGTTCCAACTGAAGAACGCGCGGGCTACAGAGATTCAGCGCACGGTGCAGAATCTCGTCAACGACCTGCTGTACAACCAGCCGGACGCGTTCATGTACTTCTGGCCGCCGCGGCCCCAGTCGTCGAAGAAGGACACGATTGCGGTACAGGCTGATGCGCGGCTGAACACGCTCATCGTCACAGGCCGCGGCGACAAGTTCGACGTGGTCGAGCAGATGATCGAGATCCTCGACGCACCCCCCCCACAAGGGGCTGAACGCATCGTCAAGTTGTACCGGCCGACCCACGCTCCGCTCAGCCTCATCGCCGACATGATCTCCAGCGCCTTCAACGCCTCGCGGCAGCGACGGCCGTGGGAGGCGCCCGATCCGACCGCGATCAACGTGCGCGCCGACGAGAATGCC
>Ga0111538_10000117_pt1 | contig 88574 bp, 89 predicted proteins | sample SoiMethybrSBSTD1_FD_79669 | JGI IMG/M metagenome (GOLD analysis project Ga0111538, IMG submission 79669) | Bulk soil microbial communities from a Populus tree surrounding site in Tennessee, USA - Soil MetaG P. TD hybrid SBSTD1 (version 2)... | ecosystem: Environmental > Terrestrial > Soil >...
CTGTGGGAGGAGTGCGGCCTCCGACGCCCTGATAAACTAAATTAGGGCCTAGTACCCCGTCACCAACCGCTCCACCAACTGCTTCACCGTCGGAATAAACCCGTTCGCGTAGTACGGATCGCTCGCGAACCTATACGCGTTGTGGCCGGCGAACATGAGCTGGTCGTTGATCTTGTCGGAATGGCTGATCTCCTGCAGCGTCTTCTGGATGCAGAAGCTGCGCGGGTCGGCCTTCTTGCCCGTGGTACCCTGCTCGTTCTGCGACCAGTTGGAGAACATGCAGGCGGAAAGGCAGCCCATGCAGTTGATCTGGTCGGTGAGGATCTCGTTCTCCTTCTCCGCAGTCACGAAGATGAGGGTCGATTCCGGCGTGCGCATCGCCTCAACGTAGCCCTCCGCCACCCACTGCTCCGCGCGCAATTTGTCGGCAGCGGTGAGATACACGAGGCGCCCGCGGGCGCCGACGGGGAAGGGCTCGCTATGCTCGCCGACCTTGTGCTGGCTGTAGGCGACCTGGCGCTCGCTCCTCTGGCGCAGCTCCTCGATGAAGGCGTTGTTGACGGCGGATGAATAGAAGCCGGTGGGCGAGAAGCGGTTCAGGAACACATCGCCCTTCTTGAGCTGCAGCAGCCGCTTTTTCCACGCGGCGGAGATCGGGCTTTCCTGCGTCATCAGCGGGCGCGTGCCGAACTGGAAGGCGACCGGGCCGATCTCCTTGTTGTCGAGCCAATGCTCCCACTCGGAGAGCCACCACACGCCCCCCGCCATCACGACGGGCGTGACCGCGAGGCCGCATTCGTCGCGCATGACATCGCGCAGTTCCTTGACGCGCGGATAGGGGTCGCCCGGCTTGGTCGGGTCCTCGACATTGGAGAGGCCGTTATGGCCGCCGGCGAGCCAGGGGTCTTCGTAGACCACTGCTCCGAGCCAATCCTGGAACTTGTGGTACGCGCGCTTCCACAGGGCGCGGAAAGCGCGGGCGGAGGAGACGATCGGGTAATAATGCACGCCATATTGCGCGCAGATCTCGGCGATGCGGTACGGCATGCCCGCGCCGCAGGTGACGCCGTGGATGAGGCCCTTCGCCCCTTCCAGCACGCCATGCAGCACGCGCTCCGCCCCCGCCATCTCCCACAGCACGTTCATGTGGATGCGGCCTTTGCCGCCGCTGGCTTCCCACGCGATCTTGGCCTGGGCGATGCCGCCCTTGATGGCGTAAGCCAGCAATTCCTCGTGCCGCTCGCGCCGGGTCTTGCCGAAATAGAGCTGCGGGATGGCCTGGCCCTGCGCGTCGTACGAGTCGGCGTTGACGCCGGAGAAGGTGCCGACGCCTCCCGCCAGCGCCCAGGCGCCGGAGGATTCGCCGTTGGAGACCGAGATGCCCTTGCCGCCTTCGACCAGCGGCAACACCTCGCGCCCCGACATCAGGATGGTGTTCAGCGCTTTCAACTTACTCTCCCTCCGGCCAGATGGCCGGCTCCCGAGGGTTATTATAGCACTTTGCGAGCCGGCGTTTACCCCTCCACAAGGCCCCCTCCCCCGGCTCGGGGGAGGAAGTTTGCGTGAGGCGAAGAAGTCCTACTCCCCGAATTCCTTCAGCAATACCCCCGGCACGTCCGAAAACACCGCATCCACGCCCCAATCGAACAGCTCATGGGCCCGCGGCGTTTCGTTCACGGTGTAGGTCAAAATCCGGTAGCCGGCCTTTTTTATGGCTTTTGTCCATTCCGGCGTCAGGGTCTTGTGCCAGGGGTTAAGGGCGACCGCCTCCACCCCCTCGCACAGATCCTTCCAGTTGCCCGGCACCTCTTCGACCAGGACGGCGCGCGGGAATTCCGGCGCCAGGCGATAGGCGACCTGCAGCGAATCGCAGGCGAAGGAGGAGATGAGCGGCTTCGGCCCCTGCGCCGGCCACAGACGCTGCAGCTCGCGCACCACGAACTCCGCGGTCACATGCTCGCGCCCCGGGCACGGCTTGATCTCGAAATTACAGTTGAGGCCGAGGGCGATCAGTTCCTTCACCGTCTCTTCGAGGGTCGGGACCTTCGCGCCCTTCCAGGCCGGCGCCAGCCACGATCCGGCATCGAGCGCGCGGATCTGCGCCAGCGTTGCCTGCACCACCGCGCCCTTGCCGCTGGTGGTGCGGTCGAGCAGGTCGTCGTGCAGCAGAATTACATGATTGTCGGAAGTCAGCTTGGCATCGACCTCGACCCAGGCCGCGCCTTCGCGCTTGGCCTGGCGCAAGCCTTCCAGCGTGTTCTCCGGCGCCGCCTTCGCCGCGCCGCGATGCCCGATGATGCGGGGGATGTCGAGTGAGTCTCGCACTACAGTACTCCCGTCATGCCAAGGCTTGGCCTTGGCATCCACGAGTTTCTGTCCAATGAACGGGATGCAGCCGGGACGAGCTCGCTGTTGTCGACAGACTCGTGGATGGCAAGGCCAAGCCTTGCCATGACGGGACAACAAGCGAGCTCAATCACCGATAGCTCGAACGCCAGCCAAGCCGGCTTACGCCGGCTGCTCGCCGGTCTGCTGGTACTGCTCGCGCGGTTTCTGGGCGATGTCTTCGCCGGTCTTCTGGTCGACGGCCTTCATCGACAGCTTGACCTTGCCGCGATCGTCCATGCCGATGACCTTGACCTTCACGGTGTCGCCGACATTGACCACGTCGCCCACCGCCTTCACCCGCTGCGGCGCGAGCTCGGAGATGTGGACGAGGCCGTCGCGAGACCCGAGGAAGTTCACGAAGGCACCGAAATCCATGATCTTCACGACCTTGCCGTCATAGACCACGCCGACCTCGGGCTCCGCCACGATGCCGCGGATCCAGTTGATCGCAGCCTGGGCCGCGTTGGCGTCGACCGCCGCCACCTTGATCGTGCCATCGTCCTCGATGTCGATCTTGGCGCCGGTGACTTCGCAGATCTCGCGGATCACCTTGCCGCCGGAGCCGATCACTTCGCGGATCTTGTCCTTCGGGATGTTGATGACGGTGATGCGCGGCGCGTTCTGGCTGACCGCCTCGCGCGCATTGTTCAGCGCCTTGGCCATCTCGCCCAGGATGTGGAGGCGGCCGCCCTTGGCCTGCTCCAGCGCGATCTGCATGATCTCGCGCGTGATGGAAGTGATCTTGATGTCCATCTGCAGGGCGGTGATGCCCGCATCGGTGCCGGCGACCTTGAAGTCCATGTCGCCGAGGTGATCCTCGTCGCCCAGGATGTCGCTGAGGACCGCGAAGCCGGTCGGCTCCTTGATCAGGCCCATGGCGATGCCGGCCACCGGACGCTTCAGCGGCACGCCCGCATCCATCATGCTGAGGCTGGTTCCGCACACCGTCGCCATCGAGGAAGAGCCATTGCTCTCCGTGATCTCCGAGACGATGCGGATGGTGTAGGGGAAATCCTCCTTCGCGGGCATCAGCGGATGAATCGCGCGCCAGGCCAGCTTGCCGTGGCCGATCTCGCGCCGGCCGGGCGAACCCATGCGGCCCGCTTCGCCGGTGGAGTAGGGCGGGAAGTTGTAATGCAGCATGAAGGTCTGGCGAAACTCGCCTTCGAGCGCGTCGATGATCTGCTCGTCCTGGCCGGTGCCGAGGGTGGCGACTGCCAGTGCCTGGGTCTCGCCGCGGGTGAACAAGGCGGAGCCGTGGGCGCGCGGCAGGATGCCGACTTCGGCGGAGATCGGGCGCACCGTCTTGCCGTCGCGGCCGTCGATGCGCTTGCCGGTCTTCACGATGTCGCCGCGCACGATGTCGCGCTCGAGGTCCTTGAACAGCTTGCCGACCAGCTCGGTCTTGGCAGCGTCTTCGCCGCCGATCGCTTCCTTGGCCTTCTTCTTCACGTCGTCGATCTTGTCGGTGCGGGCCTGCTTGGCCTGCTCGGCATAAGCGGCGCGCAGCGGCTCGGAGAACTGCGATTGCAGCGCGGCCCAGACCGCCTTCTTCTCCGGGTTGTCCTCCGCCAGCGGCCAAGGTTCCTTGGCGCATTGCTCGGCGAGATCGATGATGGCGTTGATCACGTGCTGGTACTGCTCGGCACCGAAGTTCACGGCACCCAGCATGACCTCTTCGGAGAGCTCCTTTGCCTCGGATTCGACCATCAGCACGCCTTCGGCGGTGCCGGCGACCACTAGCTCCAGCTGCGATTGCAGCAGCTGATCCTGCTTCGGGTTCAGCACATAGGCGCCGTCGATATAGCCGACGCGCGCGGCGCCGATCGGGCCCATGAAGGGAATTCCCGAAATGGTGAGCGCGGCGGAGGCGCCGATCATCGCGACGATATCCGGATCATTCTCCAGATCGTGGCTGAGGGTGGTGCAGATGACCTGCGTCTCGTGGCGGTAGGCGGGGTGGAACAAGGGTCGGATCGGCCGGTCGATGAGGCGCGAGGTCAGCACCTCCTTCTCGGTCGGGCGGCCTTCGCGCTTGAAAAAGCCGCCCGGTATCTTGCCGGCGGCGAAGGTCTTTTCCTGGTAGTTGACGGTGAGCGGGAAGAAATCCACGCCCGGTTTCGGCGATTTCGCGCCGACCGCGGTGCACAGCACCATGGTGTCGCCATAGGTGGCGAGCACGGCCCCGTCGGCTTGGCGTGCGATGCGTCCGGTCTCGAGGGTGAGCTTGCGCCCGCCCCACATCAGTTCCTTGCGATAAATCTTGAACATCTTTGGTCCTTCTCGGAATCCATAGTCGTGTGCGACCGGATTTCTGCCGGACCCGCGAAAACAACGTCTTGTCTGCTTTGTGTGCAGCGGGACGTTGCTTGCGTCGGCCCGGCTGTCATCTTCGATCCTGTAAAACGCTCCGGTCGTTTCGGCGCGATGGATCGGTAAAGCACGAACCCGCCTACGACCATCGTCGAGGGCGGGTTCGTGAATTCTGCTAGCGACGCAGTCCCAGCTTGTTGATGATGTCCTGGTAACGCGTGCTGTGCTTGTTCTTGAGATAATCGAGCAGGCGACGACGCTGCCCCACCATCACCAGCAATCCGCGGCGCGAATGGAAATCCTTCTCGTGCGTCTGCAGATGCTCGGTCAAATTCTTGATGCGCTCCGACAGCAATGCCACCTGCACCTCGGGTGCGCCGGTGTTCTTGCCGCCATCGCCGTATTCCTTGATCAGTTCTTGCTTGCGCTCGACCGTGATCGACATCGGGTTTCTCCTTATTCCCTAGAGGTTCAGCACCCGCACCGGAACCAATTCGCCAGCCTCGAATCTCGTCAAGGCTACGAGCCTGCCCTCCGCCATGGCGCGGACCATGCCGCCGGGAGCAAGCTCGTAGATACGGTCGCGGTCTTGTCGGTGGAGCAATCCAACCGGCTGTCCCGACCGAAGGCGGATCGCCTCGGTGGCCGTCAAGGCCAGGGCCGGGATGTCGTCCAGCGCGGTCTCAACGGGCAAAAGGTGCTCAAAAGCGGCGGGACTATGCCCCAGCGCCTTCAGAGATTCCAGCGAAATCGCCCTTTCCTCCGTGAACGGCCCGACCGCGGTCCGCCTGAGGTCCCGGATATGGCCGCAAGTCCCTAATCCGATTGCCAAATCCCGGCCTAGCGCACGCATATAGGCACCCTTGCCGGAGAGCACTTCGAACTCGGCCTCGTCGGGGTTCGGGCGCGCGAGCAGCCGGATCGAATGGATGAGCACCTGGCGCGGCTGCAACTCCACCACTTCCCCCGCCCGGGCCAGGTCATAAGCCCGCTCGCCCTGCACCTTGATGGCGGAAAAGGCCGGCGGCACCTGGGTGATGAGGCCGGTGAACTGGGGCAGGAGCGCGCGGATCGCGTCATCGCTCGGGCGCTGGTCCGAAGTCTGGACCACCTCGCCCTCGGCATCGTCGGTGGCGCGGGCCTCGCCGAACCGCAACGTAAAGCGATAGGTCTTCGAGGCATCCATCGCATAGGGCACGGTCTTGGTCGCCTCGCCCAGCGCGATCGGCAGGATGCCGCTGGCCAGCGGGTCGAGGGTGCCGGCGTGCCCGGCCTTCTGCGCATCCAGAATGCGCTTCACGATATTGACGGCCTGGGTCGAGGTCAGGTCGACCGGCTTGTCCAGGATCAGCCAGCCATCGACCTTGCCACCCTTCTTACGCCTCATCGTCCCCGCCGTTCGTATCGTCGTCCTTATGGAGGTCGCGGGCGACGACGGGGTCGTGCAGCAATTTCTCGATCCGGCTCGCTTCCTCGAAGGTCTCGTCGGCGCGGAAGCGGATGGTGGGGGTGAACTGCATCTTCACCGCGCGTCCCAGTTCGCCGCGGAAATAGCCGACGGCGCGGTTCAGCGCCTCGACCGTCTTCTCCGTCTCCGTGCCGCCGAGCGGCAGGACGAACGCCGTGGCGTTGCGCAGGTCAGGGCTGATGCGCACTTCCGTCACGGTGATGATCTTGCCGGCGAGGTCGGGATCGGCGAGGTGATGTTCGCGCAGGATCTCGGACAGCGCATGGCGCATCTCCTCGCCCACGCGCAACTGCCGCTGCCCCGCCGGGGCCGATGATTTTTTCTTGCGAGCCATGGTCTCTTGGTTCTGCTCAAACGATCAGCGGCGGCCCGATCGGGACCGCCGCTGCACTAAGGGCTTTAGAAGCGGCGGCTTTAGGCCAGCGCGCGGGCGACTTCTTCGACTTCGAAGCACTCGATGATGTCGCCCTTCTCGATGTTGTCGTAGTTCTCGAACGCCATGCCGCACTCGAAGCCTTCCTTGACCTCGCGCACTTCGTCCTTGAAGCGCTTCAGGGTCTTCAGGGCGCCTTCGTGGATCACCACGCTGTCGCGCAGCAGGCGCACCTTGGCGCCGCGCTTGACCACGCCTTCGACCACCATGCAGCCGGCGACCTTGCCGACCTTGGTGATGTTGAAGACTTCGCGGATCTCCGCATTGCCCAGGAACCGCTCGCGCAGGGTCGGGGCCAGCATGCCGGTCAGGGCCGCGCGCGCGTCATCCACCACGTTGTAGATGATCGAGTAGTAGCGGATGTCGATATGATCGCGCTTGGCCAGCTCGCGCGCCTGCGGGTTGGCGCGCACGTTGAAGCCGATGATCATGCCGCCCGAGGCGCGGGCCAGCGTGACGTCGCTTTCGTTGATGCCGCCGACGGCAGCATGCAGCACGCGCACGCCGACCTCGTCGTTGGAGAGCTGGTTCAGCGAGCTGACCAGCGCCTCGACCGAGCCCTGCACGTCGCCCTTGATGACGACGGGCAGTTCCTTGGTCTCGCCCGCCTGGATCTTGGTGAACATCTGCTCCAGCGTGCCGCGCTTGGCGGCCGCCATCTGATGCTGGCGGTGGCGATGGGCGCGGAACTCCGCGATCTCGCGCGCGCGGGCTTCCGTCTCCACCACCACGAACTGATCGCCGGCCTGCGGCGTGCCTTGCAGGCCCAGCACCTCGACCGGGGTGGCGGGACCGGCGGAATCCACCGAGCGGCCGCGATCGTCGAGCAGAGCGCGCACGCGGCCCCACTCGCTGCCCGCAATCAGGATGTCGCCGACCTTCAGCGTGCCCTTCTGCACCAGGAGGGTCGCAACCGTGCCGCGGCCGCGCTCCAGCTTGGCCTCGATCACCGCGCCCTGCGCCATGCGGTCGGGATTGGCCTTCAGCTCCAGCACTTCGGCCTGCAGCAGCAGGGCCTGCTCGAGCTTGTCGAGGTTGGTCTTCATCTTGGCCGAGACTTCGACCGCGAGCACGTCGCCGCCCAGCTCCTCGACCACCAGCTCGTGGCTCAACAGCTCGTTGCGCACGCGGTTTATGTCCGCGTCCGGCTTGTCGATCTTGTTGATGGCGACGATGATCGGCACCTTCGCCGCCTTGGCGTGGCGGATGGCCTCGACCGTCTGCGGCATGATGCCGTCGTCGGCCGCCACCACCAGCACCACGATGTCGGTGACATTGGCGCCGCGCGCGCGCATTTCGGTGAAGGCGGCGTGGCCCGGCGTGTCGATAAAGGTGATCTTGCCGCCGTTATCCAACGTCACCTGATAGGCGCCGATATGCTGCGTGATGCCGCCCGCTTCGTGCGCCGCCACGTCGGTCTGGCGCAGCGCGTCGAGCAGCGAGGTCTTGCCGTGGTCGACATGTCCCATGATGGTGACGATCGGCGGGCGCGGAAGCAGGTGATCGTCCACGTCCGCTTCGCCCAGCAGGCCGGTTTCGATGTCGCCCTCGGCGACGCGGCGCACCTTGTGGCCGAACTCGGTGATGATCAGCTCCGCGGTGTCGGCGTCGATCACCTGGTTGATGGTCGCCATCACGCCCATTTTCATCAGGCTCTTGATGACGTCGGCGCCGCGCTCGGCCATGCGGCTGGCGAGTTCCTGCACCGTAATGGTCTCCGGCAATACGACGTCACGCACGACCTTGGCCTGTGGTTGCTGCGCCATCAGATGGCGCTTTTCCTTTTCCCGCGCACGCTTGACCGCGGCGAGGGAGCGCATGCGCGCGCCCTCCTCGTCGGACAGAGCCTGCGATACCGAGAGCTTGCCGGTGCGGCGCTTCGGCTCGTCGCGGCGGGCGGTCGGCGCCGGCTTGACCGCGGCGCGGCCGGCCGCACGGCGGCGGCTCGCGACGTCGTCATCCTCGGCCACTTCGCCCGGCTGCGGCTTGTGCATGTGCGCGCGCATCGAGCCTGGCGCGGCGGCAGCCTTGGCCGCCTTCGCGGCCTTGGCGGCGGCGTCTTCAGCCTCCGGCTCGGCGGCCTTGGCGACGGGCTTGGCCGTTTCTTCCTTGGTGCGGCGGGCCTGCTCGGCGCGCTGGCGCTCTTCCTCCGCCAGGCGTGCCGCTTCCTGGCGCTGCAGTTCCAGGCGATCTGCCGCCGCCTGCGCCTGCTTGATCTCCTCGATCTTGCGGTGGTCCTCGTCCTTGCGCGCCTGCTCCAGCGCCTTCTGGCGCTGCGCGCGCTCGTGCGCGGTCAAAGCGTGATGATCGAAGATCTCGGCCGCAGTCGGCTCGCCCGGTACGTGGTGCTTGGTCTCCAGCTCGCTGACGGCTTCCATCTTGCCGCCGGCGCCGGGTGCGAAGGTGCGCTTCTTCTTCACCTCGACCGCGACGGTCTTGGAGCGACCGTGCGGGAAGCTCTGCTTCACCTGCCCGCCGTCGATCGTCTTCTTCAGCTCGAGCTTGCCCGAGGAAGAAAGCTTCAGTGGCTTTCGGGTCGGTGGTTCCGGTGTTTCCGTCGTATCGCTCATGTTCGTTCAGTTCGTCCGCTTCAATTCGACTTCGTTGCCAGTTCGCGCGCGCCGGTTTCCGGCCCCTGCTGGAGGGCGGTAAAGCGGCGAGAGGCGATGATCGTCTTCTCCGCGATGCCGCCGGTTTTGATGGCGGCATGGACGGCATGCTCGCGGCCCAAGGCCTGGGCCAACTCCGCCGCCGTCAGAGGTGCGCATATCTCTACTCCAGAACCAGCGATCCGCGCCAGTTTTCCGCGTCCGTCCTCCGCCCCATCGCTGGCGGCAACCAGGACCCGGACCTTGCCGGCGCGCAAGGCCGCCTCGACTTTCTCGAAACCGGCGACCAATTGGCCGGATTTCCGGGCCAAACCCAGCAATTCCGCCACTTCCCGCCTAGCCAGCTCGGTCACCCGCTCGGCCAGATCGGGCGCGACCTTAACCGATTGCTTGGCTGCCTTGGAAAAAGCGTGCTTCACGATCGCCTGATCCAGGGCCTCCCGAGTCGCGGTGACCCAGAGGCCCCGGCCGGGCAGGCGTTCCTTAAGGTCGGGCGTCACCCGGCCTTCGGGATCCACCACGAAGCGGATCATCGCCGGCTTTTCCAGCGCCTGGCGCGTAACGATGCAGCGCCGGAGCGTCGGAGAGGCCAGCACCTCCCCTTCCGTCCCGGCTTCTACTTCGTCCGCCATCGCTGTCATCGCCTGCAACAAGGCCGCTTTCGCTCCTTATTTCTTGTCTTCGCCGTCGAACCAGTGGGCGCGTGCCGCCATGATGATGGCGTTGGCGTCCTCGAGGCTCAGATCGAAGCTCTTCAGGATGCCGTCCTTCTCGTCGGTCAGCTCGTCCGCCGCGAGGTCGGCAAGGTCGTCCAAAGTCTTAACGCCCGCTTCGCCCAGCGCCACCAGCATGGCGGGGGTGAGGCCCTGGATCTCCGCGACCGCGTCGGCCACGCCCAGTTCCTTGCGCTTGGTGGTCAGGCGCTCGCTCTCCGCCTCCAGCCAGGCGGCAGCGCGGGCCTTCAGCTCGCTCGCCACGTCTTCGTCGAAGCCTTCGATCGAGGTCAGTTCCTCGGTCGGGACCAGCGCCACTTCCTCGACGCTGGTGAAGCCTTCGGTGACGAGCAGATGCGCGATCACGTCATCGACGTCGAGCGCATCCATGAACATCTGCGAACGGGAGCGGAATTCCTCCTGCCGGCGCTCGGATTCCTGCGCTTCGGTCAGAATGTCGATCTCGAAGCCGGTGAGCTGGGATGCGAGGCGCACGTTCTGGCCGCGGCGACCGATCGCCAGTGACAATTGGTCATCCGGCACCACGACTTCAATACGGCCGGAATCCTCGTCCAGCACGACCTTGGAGACTTCCGCCGGCGCCAGGGCGTTGACGACGAAGGTCGCCGGGTCCTGCGACCAGGGGATGATGTCGATCTTCTCACCCTGCAGTTCCTGGACCACCGCCTGGACGCGGCTGCCGCGCATGCCGACGCACGCGCCGACCGGATCGATACCGCTGTCGCGCGACACCACGCCGATCTTGGCCCGGCTGCCGGGATCGCGCGCCACCGCCTTGATCTCGATGATGCCGTCATAGATTTCCGGCACTTCCTGGGCGAACAGCTTGGCCATGAATTGCGGATGGGTGCGCGAGAGGAAAATCTGCGGACCGCGCGGCTCTTCGCGCACGTCCATGATGAGGGCACGCACCCGGTCGCCGTTGCGGAACGTCTCGCGCGGCAGCAGCTCGTCGCGCCGCAGCAGGGCCTCGCCGCGGCCGAGATCGACCGTCACGTTGCCGAACTCGACGCGCTTCACGAGGCCGTTGATGATCTCGTTCTTGCGGTCCTTGAATTCCTCGAACTGGCGCTTGCGCTCGGATTCGCGCACCTTCTGGACGATCACCTGCTTGGCGGTCTGGGCGGCGATGCGGCCGAAATCGATCGGCGGCAGCTCGTCGACGATGAGGTCGCCGACCTTGAGGTTCGGATCGCGCTTCTGCGCCCAGGAGACCGGAAGCTGCGTCGCCTCGTTCTCCACCGTCTCCACCACCTCGCGGACGCGGGTCAGGCGGATCTCGCCCGTCTTGCGGTCGATGTTGGCGCGGATGTCGTGCTCGTGGCCGTATTTCGAACGGCCGGCCTTCTGGATCGCCTGCTCCATGGCGACCAGCACTTCATCGCGGTCGATGCTTTTTTCGCGGGCCACCGCATCGGCGACCTGCAACAGTTCCATGCGCGGAATGGCAATGGCTTGTTGTTCCATGACTCTTTGCCTCAATCGTCCTCTTGTTCGGTGTTAACTTGTTCGTTCTCGCCTTCGTTGCTATCCGGCGCCTGATGAAGCGCGATCAGCGCGTCCGTCAGGACCAGTTTCGCTTTGTGGATGGCGGCGAAGGGAATGCGGATATCCACCCCATCCACGGTCAATTCCACGGCGTTCGCATCGACCGACTTGATCGGCCCCTTGAAACGCTTGCGCGCATCGATCGGCGCACTGGTCTCGACCTTCGCCTCGTGGCCGAGGAAACGCTCGTAATCCTTGGCGCGGGTCAGCGGCCGGTCGATTCCGGGCGAGCTCACTTCCAGCGAATAGGCGCCTGCGATCGGATCCTCGACGTCCAGCACGGCGGAGATCGCGCGCGAAATATCCGCACAATCGTCGACCGACATGGCGCGGCCGCTATTGGGCTCTGCCATGATCTGTAAGGTGGGGCGCTGGCTGCCCGACACCTGCACGCGCACCAACTCGAAGCCCATGGCTTCGATGGCGGGCGTGATCAACTTGGCAATGCGCTCGGCCAGCATGCTCTCCAGTCTGCCTCGATGAACCTGTCCAAATCCCCGGCCCAAAATTCCCGGCGGCGTTTCGCCAATAAAAAAGGCGGGCCGTTGGCCCACCCTTTTTTATGGCTCGATCCCGTCGAACCTTGGAATTGGCGGGGAATATAGCCATCCAGCCTCGAAAGGCAAGGAAATTACTGAGAACATTTCAGGAACTCGCGCCTGTCATTTGATCTCGGTAAGGGAGGCTTAGGCTGCAGCTCTAATTGCTGCTTTCCGGTTGCCACTCGATGGCAATCGTCGACATGCAGTTCGAGCCTGCGCTTTCGCTCAGGGCCGGCGCCGTGATCTCAGCGCGCCGGTGCAGCGTCTCGCGGCCAAGGCGCGGGTCCTGGCCATACGCCCATGCGCCAATCAGGTCTCCCCCGCGAATGCAATAGGCGGCGGTGCCGGGCGCTCGTCCGATCGCGTAACCGACCACCATGATATTGCCGAGCCGGATGCCGTTTCCGACATAGGAATCGTTCGGCGCGTACCAGTGGAAGTAGTAGGTGTCCCCTCGGCGATCCACATCCACATAGCCGGTATAGTGCGTTCGACCGCCGGGGTGTTCGCCGAGGATGATCTGAAAGCGCCCTTCCAAACTGGCCGGGCCGAGCAGATCTTCGCGGCCGAGCACGTTGTTCGGCCCGCCCTGCGGCATCCACGTACCCTGCAGCTTGCCGCCGTCGATCCGATAAATGACGATGCCCGGATCATTGAAGTGCTCGGTCTCCGACCAATAGACGCTGCCCAGCACATCGTCGATTTGGAACGCGCGACCGCTGTAGCCGGCGCCGCGGTCCAACGTCCAAGCCAGCCTGGCGCCCCGCCCCTGCGGCACGATTTCGACCTGGCCGCCGTAAGCCAGGCCTTCCGCGGTCTTGCCTTCAGCCTTGTAGGAACCGGCAAGCGAGGATTCGGCCGAGGCCGGACCGGCAGCGACGGCAAAGAGCAAGATCGCCGCCGATAGGCGGTGAACAAAATGGCGGATCGTCATCGATGGCCCTCGAGCGAAAATCGCGCACAATCATAGCACAGCTTAAAATTGCGAGCGAGCTTGTCACTCAGCCAAGGATGGATTCCACCGCTCGATCATGTCGCGGCAATGGACGGAAGGTTCTGTGCTCGCTTCAGCGCCGCCATCATTGACGCGCTTCATGCTGTCCGCGCCGACCGTCCCGACATGCCCATAGGTGCCGATCCCGGTCAGCAGGCCCTTGTCGGCGCAATAGGCGATGATCCCCGGCGCAAAGCCGCTGCCATAGCTTGCCACCAGCACGTCGCCGACGCGAAGCCCTACGCCATCATAGGAGCGCGTCGGCGTGTACCATGTCATTTGATAGGTATCGCCGGCATGCACGATCTCGACATAGCCGGAATGATAGGTGTGCCCACTGGAATCCAGGCTTCGCGCGATCGAATAGCGTCCTTCCAGCGCCGACGAACCTTCGAGCGTTTCCCGGATGAGCTCGCCGTCCAGGGAATCATAGGGCAGGCGAACGCCGTCCAGCGTGCCGCCGCTGATGCGATAGGCGAGCACGCCCTTGCCGCGAAACGAGCCGTTCAACGCCTCGGTGTAGGCCGCGCCAACGATACCGTCGAGGCTGATCCCGATGCCGCCGAACAGGTTACCCTCATCCTCTTCCCACGCCACGCTGAGTCCAGCGCCGCGCGGCGCAATCGTTGCAATGCTTCGCCGGGTCTTGCCCGCAGCGGATACCGTGCTGTGCCGATATTGCCCGACGAGCGCATCGCGGGCGGCTATCGCCGCTGTGGCATCGGCGGCATCGGTGCCGTCAGCGGGTGCGCGGGCCGCCATGGACAGCGCGGCCACCGCGATCAGGGCTCGCAAGCCGGCATGCCAACGGTACCGCTTGAACGCCATCCGGTCGCCCTCACGATGGGTAAGTTTGAATCCTGCGCCGCACGGCCGGCATCGGTTCGGCGCGGCCCTCGCTCATTTGGCGCCGGAAAACTTCTTCAGCGCGTCCAGGGCCGCCGTAAAGCCATTGAGCGAGAAAGCAAACACCGCGTTCTTGCCGCCACCGATGGCCACTGCCACCTTGGCCTTGGTGCCTGAGCGCATCGCCGACTGCTGCTCGGCCGGGAGCGCCGCCGCCGCCTCGCAGCCGCGCTGCAGGCAACGCAGATAGCGGAGCGGCATCAGCTTGCCATCGTCGACCTTGAAAGCGGGCTCGATCATCAGGTCAACCCCCAGCGGCACGAGAGCGCTGGTCATCACCTGCATCTGCTTGGTCTTTTCCTCCGGGACTGCCGCCACCACCAGGGCCCCCATCGGCTTGCCGTCCTTTGACAGGATGACCGTCCGGATCTCGCAGACCCGTGGCTCGTTCGCGGCCTTGGGTTGGGGGCAATAGAGCTTCCAGTCCTTGAAATCCTCGGGCTTCGACGCCGTGGGAGCGGCGGTCGTGGCCGGGGCTTGTTGCGTCTCCTGCGCGGAGGCGCTGGCGTTGAACGTTGCGGCGGCTGCCGCCAATGCCAGGGTTTTCCAAAAATTCATGGGTTCCTCAAAACAATCGGTCGGCCCCCGCTCAGCTATGCCGCAAATCCACGTGGCCTGCCAAGGGGCTTTGCTGGCCAGACGAACGAGAGAACCCTTGAAGAGCCGCCCGCAATCGCGCATATGACGGCGCGGATTTTCGCTTCTTGTCCAAAGGTGATCAGGCCATGAAAATGGAAAAGCTCGGCTTCCAGGCCGAGGTGTCGCGGCTCCTGGACATTGTCGCCCACTCGCTCTACAGCGACCGCGCTGTCTTCCTGCGCGAACTCATTTCTAATGCCTCCGACGCCTGCGACAAGCTGCGCTATCTCAGCCTGACCGAACCCGGCCTCATCGGCGAGGATCCGGAATTCAAGATCACCGTCGCGATCGACAAGGCCAAGAAGACCCTGACCGTCTCCGACAACGGCATCGGGATGAACCGCGAGGATTTGATCTCGCATCTCGGCACCATCGCGCGCTCCGGCTCCGCGCAATTCGTGCAGGCGCTGGAAGAGGACAAATCCCAGGACAAGAAGGGGGACGTATCCCTGATCGGCCAGTTCGGCGTCGGCTTCTATGCCGCCTTCATGGTGGCGGACGAGGTGACGGTGGTGAGCCGCCGGGCCGGCGAGGCCAAGGCCTGGAAATGGGTCAGCGACGGCAGGGGCGAATTCCAGATCGGCGAAGCCGAGCGTGCCAGCCGCGGCACCGACGTCATCCTGCATATCAAGACGGATGCCGAGGAGTTCCTCGAGAAAGCACGCATCAACGCCATCATCACCAAATACTCCGACCACATCGCTTTGCCCATCAAGCTGATCGAGGGCGGGACGGAAGAGAAGGTCAACCAGGCCGCCGCGCTTTGGACCCGCTCGAAATCCGAGATCACCGAGGAGCAGTACCGCGATTTCTACCGCCACGTCGCCCACGCCTTCGACGAGCCATGGGGCACGCTGCATTTCAAGGCCGAGGGCAAGATCGAATATACCGGCCTCGTCTTCATCCCGAACGTGAAGCCGTTCGACCTGTTCCATCCCGACCGCAAGCAATCGCTGAAGCTCTATGTGAAGCGCGTCTTCATCACCGACCATTGCGAGGAACTGCTGCCTTTGTGGCTGCGCTTCGTGAAAGGCCTGGTGGATTCGGAGGACCTGCCGCTCAACATCAGCCGCGAGATGCTGCAGCAGAATCCGGTGCTGACCAAGATCCGCCATGGTCTGGTGAAGAAGGTGCTCGAATATCTCAAGAAGCGCGCGGAGAGCGAGCCCGACGCCTACGCCGCTTTCTGGAACAATTTCGGCGCCGTCCTCAAGGAAGGGCTCTATGAAGATGTCGAGCATAGGGAGGCGCTGCTGAAGCTTGCGCGCTTCCGCTCGACGCACGGGGATGCGTTGGTCAGCCTTGCCGATTATGTCGGCCGCATGAAGGAAGGCCAGAGCGTGATCTATTACCTGACCGGCGATTCGCTCGAAGCGGCGTCGCGCTCGCCGCAGCTCGAAGGCTACCGCGCCAAGGGCATCGAAGTGCTGCTGCTGACCGATGGCGTCGATGAATTCTGGGTACCCGCGGTCGGCGAGTACGACGGCAAGAGCTTCAAGTCCGTGACCCGCGGCGGTGCCGATCTCGATGCCATCAAGGGCGATGCCAAGGCGGGGGACAAGAAGCCCGAGCCTGCCGCCGCCGGCATCGACAACCTGCTCGCGCTCATGAAGCTGACGCTGAAGGATACGGTGAAAGATGTGCGCCTGTCGCAGCGTCTGACCGACAGCGCGGTGTGCCTGGTGGCTGACGAAGGCGACATGGACATGCGCCTCGCCCGCCTGATGCAGCAGCACAAGCGCATCGACGCCCTGATGCCCCGCGTGCTGGAGATCAACGGCAGCCACCCTGTGATCGCCGCGCTCGCCAAGGCGGTGTCGAGCAGCAAGGGCGAAGCGGTCGCAGACGCATCATGGCTATTGCTCGATCAAGCCCGCATCCAGGAAGGCGAACCGCTCAGCGATCCCACTGCCTTCTCAAAGCGGCTCGGCGAAGTACTCGGCAAAGCATTTTCCTAACTCCGCCCCCTCCCCTATAGTAAGGAACTCCTTCCCCCCTTGTGGGGGAAGGTCGGGATGGGGGGTGCCGCCGCACAATGCCTGACGCACATGCTCGCAGGCTCAGAAGGAACATGACAGACGCCGAGCGGACCCTCTGGCGCTACCTGCGCTTGCGACAACTGGACGGTCATAAATTTCGCCGACAAGTTCGTATCGGTCCCTATATCGCCGACTTCGCCTGCTTGAGAGCGATGCTCGTCATCGAGGTTGATGGCGGACAGCATGCGGAAGCACGCGCCTATGATTCTCGGCGCGACGATTTCATGCGCGGCCAAGGCTATAGAATCCTCCGGTTCTGGAATAACGAGGTGCTGGGCAATATGGATGGCGTCTGGCGAACGATCGTTGCTGAGATCAATAGTCAGGCATCGTGCGGCGTCACCCCCCATCCCAACCTTCCCCCACAAGGGGGGAAGGGGCTCATCGAGCGGCGGGGAGGACAGTGACTCTTCCCGCACATCTACACCTTCTCACCGACCTCTTCGCCGCTGCCTTTGGTGCGCTGGGCGGCTGGCTATTCTACCGGTATCAATTGAGGCCCGCCGGCTATACCGCCAGTGCGCAGCACGAACTCAGCTATTGGGCGGTGCTGAGTTTCGCGGCGCTCATTGGAGCGTTCTGGTTCGGCACCGCGAATCTCTATTTCACCGGCATCGCCGGGATCGGGCGCAGCGCGTTCGGTGCGATTTTCGGCGGGATCGTCGGGGTCGAGGTCTGGAAGCGCATCAAGAGCCGCGGCGGCTCGACCGGCGCCGTCTATGTCGTGCCGTTGAGCATCGGCATGATCCTGGGCCGGATCGGCTGCCAGTTCGCCGGCCTGGACGACATGACCTATGGCGCGCCCACCTCGCTGCCCTGGGCGTGGGATTTCGGCGACGGGATCGGCCGGCATCCATCTCCGTTCTATGAATCGCTGGCGATGCTGGCTTTCCTGGCCGGATTTCTCGCCTGGTTCCGCCGCGCGCCGCAAGCGGTGGCGGCGGTCGGCTTCTATGTTTTCATCGCCTATTACACAGCGCAGCGTTTCCTGATCGAGTTCACCAAGCCCTACGGCGAAATCTTCGCGGGACTCGATCTATTCCAGATTGGCGCGATCCTGCTCTTCGGCTACGCTCTCCATATGCTGTTGCGTCGCCGGGGGGTTCATGCAGCGCGCGCTTAAGCCATACCTGTTCTACGGCCAGACCCAGTCCTTGTGCGAAACCTGCCTGCATCCGGTGCCGGCCAAGATCCTGATCGAGGATGATCGCGTCTACTTCCAGAAACGTTGCGATACCCATGGCGTCCAGAAGACGCTGATCTCCACCGACGCCGATTACTACCGAAGCTGCCGCGATTGGCTGAAGCCCGGCGACATCCCGCTCAAGTTCCAGTCGCGCACCTATTACGGCTGCCCGTTCGATTGCGGCCTGTGCCCGGATCATGAGCAGCATTCGTGCCTGGCCCTGATCGAGATCAACGAACATTGCAACCTGACCTGCCCGGTCTGCTTCGCCGATTCCGCGCCGCATCGGCCGAAGCACCTGGACCTTCCCACCATCGCGCGCATGATGGACACGCTGGTCATCAGCGAAGGCGAGCCCGATTTGCTGCAGATCTCCGGCGGCGAGCCGACCCTGCATCCGGATATCCTGCAGATCCTGCGCATGGCCAAGCAGCGCCCGATCCGCCATCTGATGCTCAACACCAACGGCATCCGCCTAGCGCGCGAGCCGGACTTCGTGGCGGCGCTGGCGGAATTCACGCCGGGCTTCGAAGTCTATCTGCAGTTCGATTCTTTGCGCCGCGACGCCTTGATGCAGATTCGTGGCGCCGATCTGCGTTCCGTGCGCCAGCAGGCGCTGGAAAACCTGGAACGCCACAACATCTCGACCACGCTGGTCGCGGTGCTCAAGAAGGGCATCAATGACGACGAGATCGGCGAGATCGTGCGCCACGCCCTGAGCTGGAGCTGCGTGCGCGGCGTCACCTTCCAGCCGGTGCAGGATGCCGGCCGCAATCTCGGCTTCGACAAGAACCGCGACCGCGTCCTGCTGAGCGATATCCGCCGCGGCCTGATCGAGCAGGAATGCGGCTTTACCGCCGGCGACATCATCCCCCTGCCCTGCAATCCCGAATCCATCACCATCGGCTATGCCTTGCGCGACGGCAAGAAACTGACGCCCATCACCAGCCTGCTGCCGCGCGCCGAATTGCTGCGCGACGGGCCCAACACCATCGCGTACGAGAAGTATCCGGCGCTGAAGGAGCGGTTGTTCCAGCTGATGTCGCTGTCCGCGGCAGGCGAGATGACCGACCTCAAGCTGCGCGAGCTGTTGTGCTGCCTGCCGCAATTCGAGGTGCCGGATGCGGTCGGCTACGACCGGGTGTTCCGGGTCCTCGGCATCCAGTTCCTGGACCGCTTCAATTTCTGCGTCTCGCAGGTAAAGCGATCCTGCATCCATTTCGTGACGCCGGAACAGCGCATCATCCCGTTCGATACCTACAACCTGTTCTACCGCGACGGTACCGACCGCCGCATCCGGCACGAGCTCGGCTGGCCCGATCAGGCGCCAAGCGCCGCGCAATAGGGGGGAACCATGTCCGAGACACCGCCCGGCGGATTGCCGAAGTCGGTCGAGCCGGCAACACCTCGATCACCGGCAAGCGACACCGGCGCCCTGAAGGTCGTCACTGTCCTGGTGATGATCGGCAGCATCCTCGGCCTCATCGGCAGCGGCCTCTGCTTCCTCGCGTTTTTCGCCGACGGCTTCTATGCCGACATGCTCGGCATCCTGCTGCTGGTGTTGCCGCTCCTGCTGTTTTTCGCCGGCTCCATCTGGGTATGCAAGGCGCTGCTGGACCGGCTGAAGAGGTAACGCGGATTCGGTATCATCTGGGGGCCGCGGAAAGCGCCCTAGCCCGGCACATCGTCATGCGTTGGAGATTGGCGGCGTGGTCCGCCACCGATTGAGCGCCCGTGCCATACGGGCCGCCGACCATGATTCACATGGCAAGGCTCCCGCCACGGGGGAGCGAAAGCGAGGCTAGACTAGCGCCGCCGCACTTTGACCGGGATAGGCTTTAGTTCCATCTGCGTTCCAAAGAACACCGCCAGGAATGCGCTCAAGAAATCGAATTCCGGAAACAGGTCGCGCGCACGCCGATCTTTGTTGGCCATCACAAACTCCCGCCCCTTTGGGGGCCTTTCTGCCGCCCCCTTTGGGACGGCGACCTGCCAGTCATGCTCCTCCCGACTCTTTAACAACTGATTGAAGCTGCCGATGGTTCCCCCCATTCATTGGTATGGCCCGGCGCGTGCCGGGACCCTTGCGAGCGCGCCGGTTCTCCCTATACTCCGGCCGGTTTTTCGCATCGAGGAACCTAATGGCCAAGAATATCAACAAGGTCGTGCTGGCCTATTCCGGCGGGCTCGACACCAGCGTCATCCTGAAGTGGCTGCAGACCACCTATGGCTGCGAGGTGGTGACGTTCACCGCCGATCTCGGCCAGGGCGAAGAGCTGGAGCCGGCGCGCAAGAAGGCCGAGCTGCTGGGTATAAAGAAAATTTATGTCGAGGATCTGCGCGAGACCTTCGTGCGCGATTACGTCTTCCCGATGTTCCGCGCCAACGCGCTGTATGAAGGCACGTACCTCCTCGGCACCTCGATCGCGCGGCCGCTGATCGCCAGGCGCCAGATCGAGATCGCGAAAGAGACCGGCGCCGATGCCGTCGCTCATGGCGCGACCGGCAAGGGCAACGACCAGGTCCGGTTCGAGCTGACCTATTACTCGCTCAACCCCGACATCAAGGTGATCGCTCCCTGGCGCGAGTGGGAGCTGACCAGCCGCACCAAGCTGATCGAGTTTGCGGAAAAGAACCAGATCCCGATCGCCAAGGACAAGCGCGGCGAAGCGCCGTTCTCGGTCGACGCCAACCTCCTGCACTCCTCCAGCGAGGGCAAGGCGCTGGAAGATCCCTGGCACGAGCCGGAGGAATTCGTCTATCAGCGCACCATCTCGCCCGAGGCCGCGCCCGACAAGCCGACCTATGTCGAGATCGGGTTCGAGAAGGGCGATGCCGTGTCGATCGACGGCGAGAAGCTCTCGCCCGCCGCTCTGCTCACCAGGCTCAACGCCCTCGGCAAGGCCAACGGCATCGGCCGGCTGGACCTGGTGGAGAACCGCTTCGTCGGCATGAAGTCGCGCGGCATCTATGAGACGCCGGGCGGCACCATCCTGCATCACGCCCATCGCGGGATCGAGAGCATCACGCTCGACCGCGGCGCCGCGCACCTCAAGGACGAGATCATGCCGCGCTATGCGGAGCTGATCTATAACGGCTTCTGGTTCTCGCCCGAACGTGAGATGCTGCAGGCCCTGATCGACAAGAGCCAGGAGCATGTCGAAGGCACGGTGCGGATGAAGCTCTACAAGGGCAATTCCATCGTGGTCGGCCGCAAGAGCCCGAAGAGCCTCTACAGCCTTGCGCATGTGACGTTCGAGGAAGACCAGGTCTATGACCAGCGCGACGCGGCGGGCTTCATCAAGCTCAATGCCCTGCGGCTGCGGCTGCTGAAGCGCGGCCGCGGCTAGGAAGGACGGAGGCGGGATGGAGCGCTATCGCGGCATCGAGGAAGTCCCCTCGACCCGCGCGCGGCGCATGCATCAATACTGGCTGGACAAGAAGGGCGACCGCCTCATGCCGTCGCGCTCCGACATCGAGCCATCCGAGATCAAGGACCTGCTGCCCAACGTGATCCTGAGCCGCCTGGAATACGAACCGTTCCGGGTGCTCTATAAGCTGATCGGCACGCGCGCGGTCGAGAATGCCGGCATGGATTACAGCGGGCACTATCTGGACGAGCTCGATTTCGTGTCGGAGGTCGGCACCGACTGGCCCGCCGTCTATCACGAGATCGTCGCGGAGAAAGTGCCGGTCTTCGGCCTGTGCCAGATCAAGTTCACCGACGGCGTGATCAAGCCCTATGTCTGCGCGATGTTCCCGCTCTCCAACGACGGCGAGCGCGTCGACCAGGTGCTGGCGATCGAGGATCTGGAGCTCGATCTGCTCGAAGCAGAGCGCCTGCCGGCGTCGACCGAGAAGAAGGACTAGTCTAGAGCAGGCGCAGCCACGGAATAGGCGCCAGGACGAGGTATGACACGAGCGACCCGGGACGAAGACAATGCCCAAGTAACTACGGCGCCCCCCGCACATTGGATGATTGCGGGCGCGCGTCCGACGTCAGGCCGGGAATTCCGGGATGAGTGAAAATGTCCTGAGCCAATCTAAGCATGAGTTACCAGGACGTTCTATTCCGCCGCCGGTTCGCCTCTGCCCACGCTTTCCGCCTTCCGCACCGCCTTGATCTTGCGGTAGGCGTCGTTCAGTTGCGCGGCCTGGCGGGTGGCCAGTTCCAGGAAATCGCCGGGCAAGCCGAGGGAATGCACACGGTCGGGATGCACGGCCGCGACGGCGCGATGGTACGCGTCCCGCACTTCGTCCTCGCTGGCGGTCAGCGTGACGCCGAGCAGATCGTACGGATCGCGCACATCGACTTGACGCGCGACCTCCATCGGCGACAGGCGGCGGATGATTTTCTTGGCGACGATGGTCACCGAACCGTCCGCCCGCTCGAACGGCAGGAAGGCGCGTTCGTCGTTCAGCGTGTCGATGACCCGCTCCGTCGGATAAACGAACATGTAGACCAGCTCATCGCCATCGCCGGTATCCAGATTGACGGCGATCTTGCGACGATTCTTCTTGTTGCGCGCGGTCTCGAGCAAAGGATCGGCCCTGCTTGCATGGAAGTTCCCCATGCCAGCTTGGCGTCACATCCTTACAAAGTGGTAAAGCGCCGCAATACCCAATGAATCCAAGGGGCGCTGCTTCAATAGAGCGGCGGCGAGGTGATCCAGATGACGCGCGTCAAGACGTTTCCAGGATTTTCGAAGCGGTGGATCTTGGTGGAGACGAAACGGAATGAATCGCCTTGGCTCAGCGTGTGCCTCTCGCCCTCGATCCACAGATTGAGGATGCCTTCCTGCACGATGCCGCATTCCTCGCCGGCGTGGGAATAGCCGCTTTCGCCCGAGCCTGCCCCGGGCTCAATCTCCACCACCAGCATCTGCAACTGGCCCGGCGACAAGGGCGAGGCCAGCCGCTTCACCACGCCCGCCTTGCTGTAGACAATGCTTTGCCGCGCGCTTGCCCGCACCACGTAAAGGTCGCCGGGCGGTCCGTTCTCGGCATGGAGATCGAGCAGCCAGCCCGCGCCGATGTCGAGCGCCTTCGAGAGCAGGCACAAGGTGCGGATCGAGGGCACCGACAGGCCGCGCTCGATCTCGCTCAGGTTTCCGACCGAGACCTCCACCTTGGCCGCCAGCTCGGTGAGGGAGACGCCCTTGGCCAGGCGCAGCTCGCGGATATGCTTGCCGACCTTAAGCTCCAGATCGGCCAGCGGGTCGTCGGCCGGCTTGAACACCAATGCGGTCTTGCGCGGAACCGTCGCGGACGGCACTTTCTTCTGCAGTGCGGTTTTGGCTTTTGGCATGATCGTCCGCTCTTCTAGTTGATCGTCGCTATCATCGATCCCTATTCGTCATGGTCGTGCTTGGCACGACCATCCACGAGTTTGCCTGACGCAATGTGGCCTCGCCGATGGAAACTCGTGGATGGTCGGACCAAGTCCGACCATGACGGGAGAGAGAACGTCAGCAGAAGCCTGTCACCCGCCCGCTTTGACCGCTTCGAACATCTTCGAGATCTTGTCGCTGTTGTGGATGGTCTCGATGAAGATGGTCTTCTTCAGCATGGCGTCGGGATCGGCCGGCAAGCGCAGCTCTTCCAGGGTCGCCGGCGCGACCGCGCCCATCGAATCCTTGCTGGAGCTGCCATAGCCGTAATTCTCCACCAGCCACTGGCCCGGCTCCTTGTCCAGGCGCGCATTGATGAAGTCATACGCGAGGTCCTTGTGCGCCGTGTCCTTGATCATCACGTAGCCGCAGACCCAGGTCAGCATGCCCTCCTTCGGAGTCATGTATTCGACCGGCACGCCCTGCTTCTTGAGCGCGACGGCGGAGGCGTTCCAGGTCATCGCCGCCACCAGCTCGCCGGACGCCAGCGCCTGCTCCACGGAGGTCATGTCGGTGGTGTACATTTTCACGATGTCGCGCTGCTTCACCAGCACGTCCTTGACCTTGGCGATCGCCGCGTCGTCCATGTTGAAGGGATCGACGCCGGCCAGCACCGCCGCCACCAGCGGCGTGTCATGGATCGAATCGATGGTCGCGACCTGGCCCTTGTATTTCGGGTCCCACAGCAGATTCCAACTCTGCTCCGCATTGGGGATGAGGTCGGTGCGATAGGTGATGGAGACATTGCCCCAGTCCCACGGCACCATCCATACCTTGTCGCCGTCCTCCACGCCGGGCAGCGAGCGGAATATCGGGAACACCTTGTCCCAGTTCTTGATCTTGGCCTTTTCCATCGGCTCGATCAGGCCGGCTTCCTTCCAATGCTCCAGCTTGTCGTAGCAGGGATGGGCGAGGTCCGGCTTGAAGCCCGCCTTCACCTTGGTGAAGGCTTCATCATCGTCGCCGAACAGGGTCGAAGCCAAGGCGCCGGGATGCTGGGCCTCGAAGGTCTTCTGCAGGTCCGGCACTTCATAGCCGCTCCAGGTGAAGTAGTTGAGCTGGTCCTCCGCCATCGCGGCGATGGCGATGAGCCCGCTGCCGATCAGAGTGCCGGCCATCAGGCCGACCTTGTTGCGCCATTTCATGATTCTCTCCCAAGCGGGGTGCCTCCCTCCGGCTCCGTCGTCGCCCGCATCGGCGGCGAAGCGGTTTGCTTAATCCATTGCGACCTTCGGTCCGCGCCGCCGCAGCCATTCGCTGAAAACGACCAGCGCCAGAGTCGCGCCCAGCACCACAGTTCCCAGGGCCAGGATCATCGGCAGCGTGGTCGGAAAGCGCAGCTGGCCCCAGATATAGAGCGGCAGCGTCTGCTCCGGCCCCGACAGGAAAAACGCCACCACGAACTCGTCGAACGAGGTGGTGAAACAGAGGATGAACGAGGCGGCGATCGCCGACAGGCTGAGCGGCAGCGTGATGACGAAGAACGTCTTGCGCTCATTGGCACCCAGATCCAGCGCCGCCTCTTCCAGTGCCGGGTCGAGATCGACAAAGCGGCTCAGCATCACGGAGAGGCTCAAGGGCGCGCAGACCACGACGTGCCCGACCGCGATCGCCCACAGCGAGTTGCCGAACCCCATGGCGCGCAGCAGCACCAGCATGGCGATGCCGAGGATGATGGCGGGGATCAGCAGCGGCAGGTTGGCCAGCACGGTCATCGCCTTGGCGATGCGCAGATTGTAGCGCACGATCGCGAAGGCGCCGAGCGTGCCGGCAATGGTGGCGATTGTCGCCGCGAACAGGCCGACCGCGAAGCTGTTGCGCGCCGCCCGCAGCAATGCGTCGTTGGCCGCCAGCTTCTCGTACCAAGCCGTCGTAAAGCCCTTCAGCGGAAAGGCCACATAGACGCCGTCATTGAAGCTGAACAGCAGGATCAGCAACGACGGCAGATAGAGCAAAAGCGCGAACAAAGGCACATAGACCGTGAGCCAGCGCCGCTCCACCACATCGATGACATAGGGGACCTTCATGCCGGCCTTCTTGCCAGCTTCGCGCCGCCGGCCATCAGCGCCAGCAGCAAGCCGACCGAGAAGATGACCGCCATGGACAAGGCCGAGCCGGCGGGCCAGTCATTCGCCTTGCCGAACTCCGACTGGATCAGATTGCCGACCATGATGCCGCCCGGCCCGCCGACCAAGGTCGGCGTCACGTAGTCGCCGACCGTCGGCACGAAGATCAGCAACGCCGCGGCAATGATGCCGGGTAGCGAGAGCGGCAAGGTGATCTGGCGGAAATTGGCGAACGGCCGCGCGCCGAGGTCGCTGGCCGATTCGATCAGCGATTTGTCGATCCGCTCCAGCGCCACATAGATCGGCAGCACCGCGAAGGCAAGATAGGCGTGGGTCAGCGCGACCACGACCGAGAACGGGTTATAGACCAGGAACTGCAGCGGCTGTTCGATCAGGCCCAGCGTCTTCAGGAATGAGTTCACCACGCCATTGAAGCCGAGGATGATCTTCCAGGCGAAGATGCGCAGCAGATACGAGGTGAAGAACGGCGCAGAGATCAGCACCAGCAGCAGCGCCTTGTGCCGCCCTGCCTTGAACGCGATGAAATAGGCAACGGGGTAGGAGAGCAGCAAGGTCGCGATGGTCACCGCCGCCGAGATCAGCAGTGATCGCCCCAGCACCATCCAGAACAGCGGCCGCGCCACGCTTTCGCGATAGGCCGTCAGCGAGAATTCGGTGAACAGAAGAGCCGGATCGGTGCGCTGCACGCTGAGGGCCAGGATCAGCGCCAGCGAGACAAGGACGACCAGCACCGCCGAAATCCCCAGCGGCGCCAGCATCGCATACTGGCCAAGCCTGTTATCGCCGCGGACCATTGAGTCGGCCGCTCCTCCCTGAGCGGCCATGGGAGCATCACGGTGGCGAAAGGGTCAAGCGATTTTCGCCAGGATGAAATTCCAGGCTTCCCGCAGCACACACTTGCCTTAGTTCAGCGGTCGGGATTCCAGCCTGGTCTCATTGAGGGAGGCGGCTGCCACCAGATTGCCGCTCATGTCCCGCAGTTCGGCGCGATCCGGGTATTGGATGATCTTGTGCTCACCGCGCGTGAGCATCACGCCGATCGCCCCAGTCCTGTCTGCCAGATCGATCAGGGTGGGCGGACCGGCATGACGATGGTAGCGCTGGCCGGACTTCAGGCACAGGAGGTACACCATCTGTGCCACCCAATGACCGTCATGCATCGATGCTTCAAGGCGCGCCCGATAGTCGGGGACGGACTCGACGAGCTCGTACATCTTCATGTCAAAGGACTGATCGTCCAGCGGCTGCAGATTGGGCAGCTTCGCCAGATATCCGGCGATCAGCGGAATGATCGGTCTTGCCTTCTGTAGTCCCTGCAAATCTCTCGACCGGTGATTCAGCGCGCCGCGGATCGCGGCATCCCATTTTCCGCCATGTCGAAACAGGCGGTCGATATCGGATTTCAAGGCCTCGACCTGGGCCACCAGCCACTCGAAATACTCGAGGTAGTCGAGCGCACCCATCGCCTGCAGGCCTGCGCGCACGGCGGCGATCCGATCCGGCTTCCAGCGGGTGTCCCTGACGTACTGCGACCCGCCCCTGCACAGAAATTCATGCACGGCATTGGCGTAGATCGCTTCTCGCGGCAGTTCTTCCGGGCGATACAGCCACTGCTTCATCTGGTCGACAAACCCGTCGACCGCCTCGATCAGGTCGAACTCGCCATAGTCGAACGCGCGCTGTCGCACGTAGATCTTGGAGACGGCGCCGATCTCGGAGATCGCTGTTCTGCGTCCAAATGACATGATCGGCGAACTTTCGAGTGCTGGCTGAGCGACGCCGGTTGAGCGCTACGAACTGACGGCTTCCGCTTTGCGCACCGCCTTGATTTTGCGAAAGGCATCGTTGATCTGCGCGGCCTTGCGGGTGGCCATTTCCAGGAAGTCGGCCGGCAGGCCGAGCGAATGCACGCGGTCGGGATGCACCGCGCCCACCGCGCGGTGATAGGCCTCTTGCACCTCGGTGTCGCTGGCGGTCATCGGCACACCGAGCAGATCGTACGGGTCGCGCGTATCGACCTGGCGCCCGATCTCCAGCGGAGACAGGCGGAGAATGGTCTTCTTCGCGACGATGGTGAGCGAACCGTCCGGCCGTTCGAACGGCAGGAATTCGCGATCGTCGTTGAGGGTGTCGATCACGCGCTCGGTCGGAAAGACGAACATGTAGACCAGCTCCTCGCCGTCGCCGGTGTCGAGGTTGACCGCGATCTTGCGGCGCTGCTTCTTGTTGCGGTTGGTTTCGAGCACAGTTCCACCCCGAAGGACTTGTCTGCCTCCAAGCTATCGGCACCCCCCTTAGGAAGGGTTAAAGCTAGACAATTCCCAATGAATTCAATGGTCCGTTGGCTAAGTCAGTTGGAACAATTCCACCACGTTCCCGAACGGATCCTCGGCCAGAATCTGCTGCCCGCCGGGACCTGAAACGATGTCGTTCCGGAACGTCACGCCCGCCGCCTTCAGCCGTGTCACCGTCGCCGTCAGGTCCGCGACCTCGAGCACGAAGCGGTTCCAGCCGCCCGGCTCCGGCTTGCGCCCATCCGGCATCGGGCGGGACGCCGACGCGTTCGCCCCGGCCAGCCATAGGGTCAGGTCATCCCGGCGCAGGATCGCCATGTTCGGGCCGAACTGCTGCTGCACGGTGAACTCCAGCGTGCCGGCATAGAAATCGACCGCCTGCTGCACGTCGGTCACGAAATAGCGCACGGTTGCCATGTCAACCTCGCGAACAATGGACGCTCTCAGGCGCAGACAGTGCGATAGTTCGGAGCGGCCCACAACCGGGGAGGAGACCCATGGCGTTCCAAGACGACGTGATCGCGCTCGAAGCGCGCTTCCTGGCGGCCTACCGGTGCGGCGATGCCGCGGCAAGCGTCGATGTCTATACCGAGGATGCGGTGTATCTGACACCCGGTCGGCCGCGGCTGCGAGGATGAAAGGCGATCGAAGCACTGACCGCCGAAGACATCTTGAGCGGATTGGAGATCGCGAGCCTGACTGCCTTTCATACTGAATGGTCAGGCGACCTGGGTTATGTCCTGGAAACCTGCAGCACCAGCGCGGGAGATGTCACGACCATGCTCGTGCTGCGCCGCGATTCGAGTGGCGGGTGGCGCATCTGCGCCGAAGCGATTGTGCCGACCTAGAGTTACTTCGGCAGCGTCACCCCGCGCTGGCGGCAGGCCGCGATCAGCGTGTTGTTGAGCAGCAGCGCGATGGTCATCGGGCCGACGCCGCCCGGCACCGGCGTGATGGCGCCGGCCTTGGGATAGCAGCTCGCATAATCGACGTCGCCGACCAGCTTGCCCTTGCCGTCGCGCTCGATCCGGTTGATGCCGACATCGATCACCACGGCGCCGTCCTTGATCCAATCGCCCTTGACCATCTCCGGCTTGCCGACCGCGGCCACCACGATGTCGGCGCGGCGCACCTCGCCGGGCAGGTCGCGGGTCTTGGAATGCGCGATGGTGACGGTGCAGCTTTCGTTCAGCAGCAATTGCGCCATCGGCTTGCCGACGATGTTGGAGCGGCCGATCACCACCGCATGCTTGCCGGCCAAGTCCCCGAGCCGGTCCTTCAGCAGCAGCAGGCAGCCGTACGGCGTGCAGGGAACGAGACCCTGCCCGCCGGTCGCGAGGCGCCCTGCATTCACCACGTGGAAGCCGTCGACGTCTTTGTCCGGATCGATGGCGTTGATGATGGCCTGCGGGTCGATCTGCTTGGGCACCGGCAATTGGCAGAGGATGCCGTTGACCTTGGAATCCTTGTTCAGCTTGTCGATCAGAGCCAGCAACTCGGCCTGGGTGGTGGTGGCCGGCAGCTTGTGCTCGAAGCTCGCCATGCCGGATTCCTTGGTCTGCTCGCCCTTGTTGCGCACATAGACCTTGCTGGCCGGATCTTCGCCCACCAGCACCACTGCCAGCCCCGGCGTGAAACCATGCTGCGACTGCAATGTCTTCACGCCGGCCGCGATCTTCTCGCGCAGCTTCGCGGCGAAGGCCTTGCCGTCGATCACCTTGGGGTCTGTCAATGTGCGGTCGGACATGAAATCCTCGTTAATCTTTTCGGGCGGCCAGCCAGCCCTGCAACTTCGTCAGCAATTCCTGGGATGGGCCGCGAATCTCCACCAGCTTCCGCCGGTCGGTTGCGCCGGAGACGACCGAAATGGCCGATTTTGCGACACCCCATTCCTTCGCCAACAGCGCGATCAATGCGGCATTCGCCTTGCCATCCTCGGGCGCTGCCGTCACCGCAACCTTGAGCGATTTTCCGCCGTCGGGCTCGTCCAGAAGCCCGCCGATTTGCTCGCGTTTCGCCTTTGGCGTCACCTTGAGGCGCACGCGCACGCCGGACGGGCAGGCGCGAAACGGCATGGGCGTTCCAGCCGGGCGCTACATCATGTTCGGATAGATGATGTATTCCATGATCAGGTTGCGCGCGAACTGCAGCACCAGGATCAGCACGACCGGCGACAGATCGAGCCCGCCCAGGTTCGGCAGGAACCGCCTGATCCGGCGCAGCGCCGGCTCGCACAGCCGATAGGTGATCTGGCCGATTCCGTTCACCAGCGGATGGCGGGTATTCACCACATTGAAGGCGGTGAGCCAGCTCAGCACCACATGCACGATGAGCACGAGGGTATAGAGCCAGATAACGGTGTTGATCAGGTTGCCGATGGCCATCATGGAAGGGGGTCACTGTCCTCAAAGCGGACACCGGGCGCGTCCGCGGCTTCAATATGGTGCGAAAACCTAACCGCGCCAAGGTCTTGACGCAAGGGAGGCGGCGGCGCCCTGCAACCGTCGCGGGCTGCCCGCTAACAGTTTGAAAGAGCGGGCCTTCTGCCCAGTCCGGCGGGGTCGGAAACGGTCCGGTTGTCCTTGACAGGGGGACGCCTCGTCCTCATATTCCCGCCCGTTCAACCGACCGGGTGGGCCCGTAGCTCAGTTGGGAGAGCGCCTCGTTCGCAATGAGGAGGTCGTCAGTTCGATTCTGATCGGGTCCACCAATTTCCCGGCCCTTACATTCCACTTGTTGACGCCACGGCCGGTTGAGATCAATTCATCATGATCCTTCAGGGGGATTCCGACGCCGTTGCACGGCCCGGCAGACGCGGCAGTCTCTCCGGCCACGCTGCCGCCATGCTCGCGCGGCTGATTGCCGAGCGCCGTCTCCGCCCCGACATCGCGGTCACGTGTCGCGGCAGGACTGATGGCGCAGGCCAGCAGGCCATCGCGGTCATCTCCGCCATGATGCTGGCGCGCTACGCCGGCTGCCGCTACCTCCATTCGCCGCTGGCCCGCATGGCCCACGCGGAGGGAGCGCCGGAAGCTTGGGCGGAGCGCTGGGAGCGTTTCTTCAATTTCGGCGATGGCGAGACGCTGACGCCGAGAGATGCGGAGCTGGTTCCACTGCCCGCTGCGATCACGGACCCTGAGGCCTATGCGGACCGGCCAATCGTCATCGTCCAATCCTTGTTCGGGCTGCCGGACGAAGCCGCCGCCGAGGTAGGTGACGCGTTGCGCAGCGACCTGCGCGCGAAATACTGGCGCAGTCCAAAAACGTCGATCCCATCGCATCGCGGTCCAGCCGGCGGCCTCACAATCGCCATTCATGTGCGGCGGGGCGATGTGAGCCGAATGAAGAATGCGAATCGCTATACTCCCGACGAGAAAACGCTCCGCCAGATCGAGCGCTTGAAGCGGGCGCTCGCGCCGTTCGGCCGCCGACTGACGTTCAACCTCTATTCGGAGGGGAAAGTGGAGGAGTTTCGCCGCTTCGCTGAAAGCGGCTGCAATCTCCACATCAGCGAAGACCCCTTCGAGACGCTGCACAACATGGTGACCGCCGACATATTGCTGGGGGCATACAGCAACTTCAGCTACGTCGCAGGACAGTTGTCGGAGGGTATCGTCCTCGACCATCGCAGGCGCTATCCCCGCTTTACCGACTGGATAGGCCGCCGCAAGAACGGCGATATCCCGATCAAGCGCCTGCGACAAGCGCTGCTCCGCCGGAGCGGATGGCCGAAAAGATGTACCTTTCACCTCCGGCGCCTCGGATTGCTGACGAGTTCGGCGGCGGGAAGACGGCAGTGACTGGAACGAAATGGTCCGATGGAATCCGCAATCCGGCCAGAGTGCTGCTGGAAGTGAGCGAATTGCTGCGCGCGGGCCGGCTGGGCAACGATGTCGCGGTTACCTGTCTCGGCCGACGGGATGGCGTGGGCCAGCAGGCGAGGTCCGTCATTTCCGCGATGAACTATGCCTATGCGGCCGGATGCTCCTACCTCCATTCGCCTTTCCGCGACATAGAGCATGCCGAGGGCGACCGCGAGGAATGGACGAGACGCTGGGAATCGTTCCTTAATCTCGCCGCGGGCGAGCGAATCCTGCAGGACGACGCCGTGCTGGTGACGCCCTGGGACGTGGCCGCAAGTCCCGAAACCTATGCCGGCCGCAGCATCGTGATCTATTCGCATGAGTTCGTCGCTCTGGGCTCCGCCCGGCCGCGGTCCGAGCTGCGTGCGAAATATTGGCAGAGCCCGAAAGACGGCATCCTGCTCCATCGCGGCCCACCCGGGACCTTGACGGCTGCGGTTCACGTGCGGCGCGGCGATGTAACCCCATCCAATTACGGCCACCTCTATGTGGCCGACGAGGTGATCTTGAGCACGATTGCGCAGCTCCGGGACGTGACGGAGAAGCTGCGTCAGCCGCTGCATATCAATGTCTATTCGGAGGGGCCGCCGGAGATGTTCCGGGCCTTCGCGGCCGCCGGCTGCCGGCTTCACCTGGACACCGATCCGTTCGAGGCCTTCCACAACCTGGTGACGGCGGACATCCTGCTGCCGGCGCCGAGCGGGTTCAGCCGTACCGCGGCGATGCTCTCGGAGGCCATCTTGATCCATGGCATGGAGCCGCCGCCCGATCGCTCGCGTTTCGTCATGCGCCACGGCGATGGCAGCTTCAGCCGAAAGAAGTTGCGCAAGGCGATGTGGCCCGCTTTAAGCTGGCGCGCAAAGATGGCTTTCAAGATGGGCCGATTTTGGCGGCAGCACGTCCCGTTCCGAGGGAGGAGCGCATGAGCTTCAAAGGCCAGACCGTGATGATCACCGGCGCTGCCGGCAATCTGGGCCAGGCAGTGTCGGCAGCCTTTGCTGCTTCCGGCGCGAACCTCGCGCTGCTCGACCTCAACGATGCATTGCTCGCCAAGGTGCCGGTTGCGGGCGCCGGCGATGTGCTGCGGCAACGCGTCGATCTCTCCGATCCTGCTTCGATCGCGGCCGCGACCAGCGCGGCGATCGCGCGCTTCGGCCGGATCGATGCCTTGTGCAATCTCGCCGGCGGCTTCCAAATGGGCGAAAAAGTGCACGAGATCCCGGCTGATAAATGGAATTTCATGATGGAGCTGAATGCCGGTTCGGTCCTGCGCATGAGCCACGAGATCGTACCCCACATGCTGAAGGCCGGCGGCGGCAGGATCGTCAATATCGGCGCCTATTCGGCGCTCAGCGGCAAGGCGGAGATGGGCGCCTATGTCGCCTCGAAAAGCGCCGTCATCCGCCTCACCGAGAGCATGGCGGCGGAGCTGCGCAGCCACAACATCAACGTCAATTGCGTGCTGCCCAGCATCATCGATACGCCGCAGAACCGCGCTGCGATGCCCAAGGCCGACCCCGGGAAGTGGGTCGCGCCCGAGGCGCTCGCCGACGTGCTGATGTTCCTGTGCTCCCCCGCCGCGCGCGCAATCCACGGCGCGGCGATTCCGGTGGTGGGGTTGAGCTGAGCTATCTCAAGCCGGCCTTGCGCAGGCCTTCGGCGATGACCTTGCGATCCTCGACACGCTTGAACTGCGAGACGAACGTCTCGACGCGGAAGAAGGGCCAGGTGCGCAACGTGTCCCTGGCCGCCTTGGCAGCCTCTTCCATGCGGCCGAGCTGCGCGTAGGATGCGGCCAGGCAGGAGTAGTTGAAGTAGTCCCCCGGAAACTGGCGCAGCGAGATGTCCGTCAGTCGCGCCGCTTCCTCATAGCGCCCCACCAGATAGTAGCCCCAGCCGACGGAATATTGCCGAGCGAGATCCATGGTTGGGTTGAGCCGCATCGCAATCTCGAAGGACTTCACCGCTTCCTCCGGATTGCCGGCATAGACCAGCACGCCACCGCGCGCGGCGTGGCTCCATGCATCGTTCGGATTGAGCGCGATCGCCTTGTCGTCTTCCGCGAGGGCCAGGTCGTATTGCTGACGGTTGAGATAGACGTCCGCCAGCACCGAATGCGCCGTGGAATTGGCGTTGTCCAGCTCCAGCGCCTTGTTCGCCAGGCGCTCCGCCTCGTTCAGCGCCTCCGCCGGCTGTTCGGTCCAGCCCGCACTGGCGCTCATGACCCGGCTGATGGCCAGGCCGACATAGGCATAGGCATAGTTGGGATCGAGCGCGATCGCCTGCTCGAACAGCCGCCGGGCCTCGCGATTGTCGGCACGGGTGTTGCGCTCATTGTGATCCCAGCCACGCCACACGTAGTCATAGGCCTGCAGGTTCTCGGGCGGCTTCGCCAGGGAACGCTGCCGCTCGATGTCGTTGATCTTGATGGCGAGCGTGCCGACGACTTTCTGCGTGATATCGTCCTGGACCGCGAACACGTCCTTGACCTCGCCGTCGTAGCGGTCGGCCCACAACTGCACGCCGGTTGTCGCGTCGCTGAGCGTGGCGGTCACGCGCACGCGATCCCCGTCCCGGCGCACGCTGCCTTGCAGCGCGTAGCGGACGCCGAGGTCGGCGTTGAGCTCGCCCGTCTTCAGGACCCGTCCCTTGTATTGCTGGACCGCCTCGCGCGCGATCACCGAGAGATCGGAAAAGCGGCCGAGCGCGAGGGTCATGTCCTCGGTGATGCCTTGCGCGAAATAGTCCTGCGCCGGATCGCCGCTCAGATTGTCGAACGGCAGCACCGCGATCGAGGGATTGCCGAAGCCGGCCGACGCCGTGGGCGACCCGGATCGCCAAGCCGGCTGCGGCACCAGGCCCAGATAGAACGCCAGCGCGAGCGCGCCGGCCGCCGCAGCGACCGCCAGCGTCGCCCAGCCGCCGGCCCGCAGGGCCGCGCGGGTGCGCCGCCGCCGCGTTCGCTGGCCACCGTCGGTGTTTGACAACCGCCGAGCCCGGTGGATACGCACCGGCTGGGCGATGTTCTTGACCGCAAGGTCGCCCAGGTCCTCATAGGAAAAGTCCGGCTGGTTCCTCACCAGTTCGTGCACCCCGGCGGAGATGCAGATCTCGCCCGGCTTCGCGACGTGCTGGATCCGGTCCGCGACATTGACGCCGTCGCCGATCAGGTCCTTGCCGTTAACCAGGACGTCCCCCAGGTTGATGCCGATCCGGAACCGCATGCGGCGGTCCTCGGCCAGGTCGGCACATATATTTCCAACGGCTTGCTGGATGTCCGCGGCGCAGCGCAGCGCTTCCACCGGGCTGGAGAACTCGGCCACGACGCTGTCGCCGGCGGTCCCGAAGATCCGGCCCTGATGATCCGCCACCAGGGGCTCGATCGCCTGCCGGCACGACCGCAAGGCCCGGTAGGTGCTGTCCTCGTCCGCGCGCATCATGCGACTAAATTCCGCGACGTCGGCGGAGAGGATTGTCGTCAGCTTTCGTATCGGCTCGCCGTCGCGCACTGAACCCCCCAGCACACGCACTCGACATTAGACAGGACGCCTTGAATCTATAACACTGAACGCCCAGCTTGGCATTGGCTGAACCCGTTGCGGAGGAGGTGTCCTATGCACACCGTGATCGCGCGTTGGGTTGGTTCCTTGGCCTTAGCATTCACGCTTCAAGCGGCGCTTCCGGCCGCCGCGGATGGCACGCAAACCACCACCCTGCCGGAGCATATCGCGATCCAGGGCTATGATGTCGTCTCCTATTTCACCGACGGCAAGCCGGTGAAGGGCAGCACTGAAATCTCCCTGCCGTTCGACGAGTCGAAGTGGTTGTTTTCCAATGCCAGCCACAAGGAAATGTTCGCGGCCGATCCCGACCGCTACATGCCGCAATATGGCGGCATGTGCGCCGGCGGCATGGCGCTGGGCGTATCGGTGCCGGCCAATCCCGACAACTGGGTGATTGTCGACGGCAAGCTCTACATGGTTTCCGGCGGCGCCGGCGATCTCGCCGACTGGAAAGCCCATGCCGCCGAGAACATCAAGGCGGCGGACAAGATCTGGACCGAGCACGCCTACAAATAGGCCGCTCGATCAGCGCGCCGGGTAGACCACCGGGAACCAGTCCTCGCGCAGGCGTTGGCCCGGCTTCATGTCGTGGCCGGGAAATGGCGGCGAGGTGCGTCCGGGCCGCTCTGCATAGATCGCGTCATCGCCGACGAAGCGCAGCGAGAAGGCGCGCCGCCTCTCCGTTGTGAAGTTGCCCCGCGCGCCGTGCAGGGTGCGATAGTGGAACGCCACCGCATCGCCCGGCTGCATCTGCCATTCCAGGACGCGATAGCGATCGGAATCGGAATCGGGGTCCGGCACCGGGATATAGGCATCGCTGTCGGCATAGAAGCTCTCGTCCGAGAGCCAGCGCACCGGCAGCACCAGCTTCGGCCACAGATGCGAGCCGGCGACGCAGCGCAGGGTCGCATCTTTCACCGGGTCGACCGGCACCCAGAAGCTCACCGTCTGCTCGCCATCGACGAAATAGTAGGGCGCGTCCTGGTGCCAGGGCGTCGCCTTGGCCGTGCCCGGCTCCTTCACCAGCACGTGGTCGTGGAAGACCTGCGCGCTTTTCGATCGCATCAATGCGGCCGCCGCCTCCGCCGCCGGCGACTTTTGCACGATCTCTACGAATTCCGGGATGCGCTGCCAGTTGCAGTAATCGTCGAAGAAGCGCCCGTTTTCGCCCGGCTTCAGATTCTCCGCCGCGTAAGGCCCGGGCTCGCGCATGTTACGCTCGATCCCCCCGCGGATCGTATCCACCCAATCGGCCAGCAGGCCAGGGAGAAAGACCGCGCCATCGGCCTGGTAGGCGCTGACCTGTTCCGGTGACACCAATTTCGACATGGTTCGCAATACACCCGCCGCTTTTCCTGCATGCTGCCGAAGCGCGGCGATGCACGCAAGGGGCGGCATATTGCCACCGATCCATAAATAAGATGAGATCACCGTCTTTCGAAGGCGGAGCGGATATGCAGCAGCGCGATTTCTTTCGCAACAAGGTCGAGAATATCGAGCTGGCCTGGATTCCGGTCAGCGGCGGGCGAAAGCTGGCGGCGCGCCTGATCCTGCCGAAAAATGCCGCGAAAAACCCCGTTCCCTGCATCCTGGAATATCTGCCCTATCGCCGGCGCGATGGCACGCGGCTGCGCGATGACGGCAAGCATGTGTGGTTCGCGGCCAACGGCTATGCCGCAGCGCGGGTCGACATCGCAGGCACCGGCGATTCCGAAGGGCTGGTGGAAGACGAATATGTGAAGCGCGAGCAGGATGACGCATTGGAGGTCATCGCTTGGCTTTCCAAACAGCCCTGGTGCAGCGGCAATGTCGGGATCATCGGCATATCCTGGGGCGGCTTCAACGGATTGCAGATCGCGGCACGCCGGCCGACCGCTCTCAAGGCCATCGTCACCACCTGCTCCACCGACGACCGCTATGCCTGCGATGCGCACTACCTCGGCGGCTGCGTGATCGACGACAATTTCTCCTGGGGCGCGTCGTTCTTCAACTATGGCGGCCTGCCGCCCGATCCCGAGATGGTGGGCGAGCGTTGGCGCGACATGTGGAAACACCGCATCGACAACCTGCCTTTGTTCCCGGCCGAGTGGCTGAAGCACCAGCGCCGCGATGCGTTCTGGAAGCATGGGTCGGTGTGCGAGGATTACGACGCGATCCAATGCGCCGTGCTCGCCGTCGGCGGCTGGCTCGATGGCTACACGCCGACCATCATCAACCTGGTCGAGAATCTGAAGGCGCCGTGCAAGGGCCTGATCGGCCCCTGGGGCCACAAGGAACCGCATCGCGGCGTGCCGGGCCCCGCCATCGATTTCCTGCGCGAATGCAAGCGCTGGTGGGACAAGTGGCTGAAGGGGATCGAGACCGGCGTCGAGAAGGACCCCGACATCCGCCTCTACCTGATGGATTACGACAAGCCGGTCCCACATTTCCTGGAACGCAAAGGCCGGTGGCTCGGTTTCAAGGACTGGCCGTCGCGCAAGATCAAGACCGGGGCGATGTATCTGTCAGGCACGAATTTGAGCGACCGCAGGCCGCGCGCCAAGAGCGAGCGCCTCGCCGTGAACTCGCCGCAGACCACCGGCATGAAGGCACAGGAGTGGTGCCCCTATGGCCAGGGCCGCATCGCCGCCGAGGGCGCGACCGACCAGCGCGAGGATGACGGCAACTCGCTCTGTTTCGACACCGCGCCGCTCAAATCGCCGCTCAACATCGTCGGCAATAGCTTCGTGCGCCTCCGCGTCGCCGCGGATCGGAAACAGGCCCTGGCGGCGGTGCGCATCAATGACGTAGCGCCGGACGGCACATCGGCCATGGTCAGCTTCGGGATCCTGAACCTCGCGCACCGCAAGAGCCACGAGTTCCCCGAGCCGCTGAAGCCCGGCAAGTTCTACGACGTCACGGTGCCGCTGAAATCGGTCGCCCAGACCATCCCGAAAGGCCATCGCCTGCGCCTCGCCATCTCCTCCACCTACTGGCCGATGGTGTGGCCCTCGCCCGAGGACGTGACGTTGACCGTCGATGCGGCGAAATCGCGACTGGATCTGCCGATCCTTCAATCGTTCGCGGGTCTTGGCGGCGTCAAGTTCGGGCCGCCGGATTTCGCGCCGGAGAGCGTCACCACCGATTCCGCACCGGAATCCGAGACGCGCCGCATCCTGCACGAGATCGAGAGCGAGATCACCAGCTTCCTGATCAAGAGCGACGACGGCCGCTATGTCATCAACGACATCGGGACCGAGCAGACCTCGACCCGCACCAAGACCTACCGGATCCAGCGCGACGATCCGACCTCCTGCTTCTGCTCGATCCTGTGCACCCAGACCTACAAGCGCGACGACTGGGATGTGCGCTTCGACAGCGAAGTAGCAGTAACCTGCGATGCGACCCACTTCCACGTGACCGCTTGGGTCAAGGCGTATGATCACGGCAGGATCTTCGCCACCCGCGACTATAAGGAGAAGATCAAGCGCGATTGCATGTAGGCATTGAACAAGAAAGACTCGTTTGGGCGCCTGATGCGGGCGCAATAACAACGGGCGTACTCAACAGACAGGCAAGGGAGACGACAATGGCAATGAATCTGGACCGGCGTTCGTTACTTCTCGCGGCATCCGGCGCGGCAGCCTTGCCGCTCCTGGGACTCGGCTCGCGCGTCGCATTCGGCGCGGACGGCGAGATCATCGTGCGCATCGAGAAGGACATCAGCAATCTCGACCCCGCCAACCGGGTCGGCTCGGTCGAAGGCAACATCATCACCTCGGTCTGCCAGACCCTGGCCCGCTTCAAGCCCGGCACCACCCTGGAATGGGAGCCCGAGGCCGCCAAGACCATCACTCAGGTCAGCGAGACCGAGATCGCGTTCGAGCTCAACCCCGGCCAGATGTTCACCGGCGGCTATGGTGAACTGACCGCGGAGGACGTGAAATTCAGCTATGAGCGATTCAAGCCGAGCGATGACGGCAAAAAGGTAGCTTACGCCGACGATTGGGCCGCGCTCGATCATGTCGAGGTGACGGGCAAATATACCGGCCGAATCCTGTTCAAGAATCCGGCGCCGGCGATTTTCGCCATCGGTATCTGCGACGGCTCGGGCGGCCTCGTCTCCAAGAAAGCGACGACCGAGCTGGGCGACAAGATCGCGACCACGCTGGTAGGCTCCGGCCCTTACCTCATCAAGGAATGGAAGCCGAACGATCACCTGACCCTGGAGGTCAACCCGGACTACAAGGGCAACGCGCCCGCGCCCTACCAGCGCATCATCCTGAAACCGATCCCGGAATGGCAGACGTCCCTGCTTGCCTTCCAGGCCAAGGAGATTGCTTTCACCGAGATCGAGCCGACGGTAGTGGCCGAGATCGAGAAGGACCCGGATTCCGCCGTCATCAAGATCGACGGCATCGACTACGAATGGGTCGGCATCAATGTCGAGAAGCCGCCGTTCGACAACCTCAAGGTCAGGCAGGCGATCCGCTACGGCATCGATGTAGATGCCATCATCGCCGGCGCCTGGTCGGGCACGGTGACGCGTGCCAAGACCCTGCTGGCGCCGACGCTGCTCGGCCATTGGGCGGATGCGCCGGTCTATCCGTATGACCCGGCGAAGGCCAAGGCGCTGCTGGCAGAGGCCGGTGTCTCGGATCTCAAATGCACGCTCACCTGCCTCAATGATGCGCGCACGCAGGCCGAGGCACAGATCATCCAGGCCAACCTGGCCGAGGCCGGCGTGACGGTGACCATCAATGCGCTGGATCCTGGTGCCTATTGGGATCTCGGCACGCCCGACAAGAGCAAGGACCTGGAGCTGACGATCATTCCATATTCCGCCAAGACCGATCCGGGATTCCAGACGCAGTGGTTCGTCTCCTCGCAGGTGACGATCTGGAACTGGCAACGCTGGAAGAATCCGGAGTTCGACAAGCTGCATGCCGAGGCCGGCTCCATCACCGACCCGGCGGAACGGGCGAAGAAATACATCCGCATGCAGCAGCTGCTCGACGAATCTGCCTCCTGCATCTGGATCACCCACGGCGTGCACGATTTCGCCCATGCGAAATCGCTGGCTCCTGCGATCCTGCCGAACGGCACCGACTGGCAGTACCGCTTCTTCAAGCCCGCGTGAGGTTCGACAACGCCTTGACCATCGCGGCCCCTTCCGCTTCCACGGCGGAAGGGGCCGCCTGACTGATGCCCGCGTTCGCCAGCTACATCGCGCAGCGCCTGGCCGCCGCCCTGCTGACCCTGGCGGGCGCGATCATGTTCCTTTTCGTCATCATCCAGTTCGTGCCCGGCGATATGATCAGCATCCTGCTCGGCCCGCGCGCGACGCCGGAGCTGCGAGCCGACTTCGCCCAGCGCATGGGTTTCGACCGCTCGATCCCGGAGCAGATCTGGCTGTTCTTCGGCCGCGCCGTCACCGGCGATCTCGGCACCGACGTCATCTCGAATCGCAAGATCCTGGACATGATCCTGGAGGTCCTGCCCAACACCCTGCAGCTGGCGAGCGCCGGCCTGCTGATCTCCCTAGTCCTCGGCATCGCGCTGGGCTGCATCGCGGCCCTGAAGCCGGGCTCGGTGCTCGATACCATCCTCGGCGTCACGTCCGTCGCCTTCATCACGACGCCGGCCTTTGTCATCGCGATCTTCCTGCTGCTGATCTTTTCCATACAGCTGCATTGGCTGCCGGTGACGGGCGCCGGCGATCCCGGCAACCCGCTGGACCGCCTGTCGCACATCATTCTGCCGGCGACCGCGCTTTCGATCGGCTGGATCGGGTACTTGGCGCGCCTGATCCGCGCCTCGCTGCTGGAGGTGATGTCGGAGCAGCATGTGCGCATGATGCGCGCCTACGGCGTGCCGGAAGGACGGATCGTGCGTCATTTCGCGCTGCGCCTCGCCTTGGTGCCGATGATCGCGGTCATGGGCATCGGCATCGGCGACATGATCAGCAACGCGGTGTTCGTGGAGATCATCTTCGCCCGGCCCGGAATCGGCACGCTGATCTACAGCGCGATCCTCAACCGCAACTATCCGGTCGTCCAGGCGGGCATCCTGTTCACCGTCATCACCTACATCACCGCCAACCTGCTGGTCGACCTGCTCAATGCCGTTCTCGACCCGCGCATCGCGCGCAGCCTGAAGCAGGCCGCGTGATGGATAGCTACCTCTCCCTGCTGCGCGACATCTGGCGCAGCCCGACCGGACGCATCGGCCTCATCCTGGTGATCGCCATCCTGCTGTTCGCCATCTTCGGCCCGGCGCTCTCCGTCGATCCCAACAAGATCGCGGTCAAGGACCGCTTCCAGGGGCCGAGCCTCTCGCATCTGCTGGGCACCGATAATCTGGGCCGCGATCTGTTCTCGCGCACGGCGCAGGGCACTCGCGCCGCGCTGATCATCTCGCTCCTGGTCGTGGCGCTGTCGCTGTTGATCGGCGCAATCATCGGCATCGCCGCCGGCATGGCGGGCGGCTGGGTCGATCGCGCGATCATCGTCGTCTTCGACATCGTCAATTCCTATCCCGCGGTCATCCTCGCCATGGGTTTGGTCGCGCTCTACGGCACGGGATTCGGCAATCTGTTGATCGTCGTGACCGTCCTGTTCATCCCGCAGTTCGGCCGGATGGCGCGGGCGCAGACCTTGTCGCTGCGGCACCAGCCTTTCATCGATGCCGAGCGCATCCTCGGCCTGGCCACCGGCAAGCTGATCTGGCGCCACTTCTTGCCGAACGTGCTGGGGCCGTTGATCGTGCTCGCCAGCATGAACATCCCAGTGGTGATCACGATCGAAGCCGGCCTCTCCTTCCTCGGGCTTGGCGTGCAGCCGCCGCAGGCCAGCCTCGGCACCCTGATCAAGGACGGCTACACCTTCCTGAACCAGTCCTGGTGGCCGACCATCGGCTCGGCCGCCACGCTCGCGCTCGCGACCCTCGGCTCGACCTTGTTCGGCGAAGCGTTGCGTGACGCCGCCGACCCGAAGCTGAAAGGCCACGGGCGATGAGCGGCGCCACGATCACGGGCCTTGCTGTCGATTTCGCCACCAAGGGCGGCATCCACCACGCCGTACGCAACGTCGACCTGCATGCCGGGCCCAAGCGCATCCTCGGCCTGGTGGGCGAATCCGGCAGCGGCAAATCGACCATCGCGCTGGCGCTGATGGGCCTGCTCGCCGCCAATGCGCGCGTCACATCCGGCACGTTGGAACTGGGTGCCGACCGCTTCGACCTCGCCCAGCCGCAAGCGACAGCGGCCTTGCGCGGCCGGCGCATGGCGATGATCTTCCAGGATCCGTTCGCTTCGCTCAATCCGGTCTTTTCCATCCGCGCGCATCTGAACGAAGTGCTAGCGCGGCGCTCATCGGAACCGACCGGCGAGGCGCAACGCCGGGCCGCGATCGATGCGCTCTCCGCCGTCGGCATCGACCGGCCGGAAATCCGCCTGACGCAATATCCGCACGAGCTCTCCGGCGGCATGCGCCAGCGCGTCGCGATCGCCATGGCGTTGCTGGCGCGCCCGGACCTGCTGATCGCCGACGAGCCGACCACCGCGCTCGATGCCACCGTCGAGGCGCAGGTCATGAAGGAGATCTGCGGCCTGCGCGATCGGATCGGCTGCTCCATCATCATCATCACCCATTCGCTGGGGCTGGTCGCGGAATATTGCGACGACATCGCAGTCATGTATGCCGGCGAGCTGGTGGAGCAGGGCCGGGTGGCCGCGGTTGCGCGCGATCCCGGCCATCCCTATACCCGCGCGCTGCTGGCCTGCGAGGTGACGATCGATGCGCCGCGCGGCGCCGATGCGCGGCGCAACCGCTTCAGGATGATTCCGGGCGATTTGCCCGACCCGATGAACCTGCCGTCCGGCTGCATCTACCGCACCCGCTGCGAGATCGCGATCGCGGATTGCGCGCGCATCGTGCCGCCGCCGATCACGGTGGGCGCCGAGCCAGACCATTGGGCGCGCTGCATCCGGGTGGAGGCGCGATGAGCACCGCCATCGCCATCCGCGACGCCAAGGTGCGCTTCGGTCATACCCAGGCGCTCGACGGCGTATCGCTCGACGTCGCGGGCCGCGACTGCTTCGGTCTGGTGGGCGAAAGCGGATCGGGCAAGACCACCTTGATGCGCACGATCCTGGGGCTGGAGAAATTGTCCTCCGGCTCGATCGCCTTGTTCGATACGCCTCTTGGCAAAGGCGGCATTCGGCAGCGCTCGCGCCTGGTGCAGGCGATCTTCCAGGATCCGGCCGCCTCCTTGTCGCCGCGCCGGCGCATCGGGCAGTTGCTGGACGAAGTGGGCGAAGTGCTGGGCGAGACGCGCGAGGAGATCCGCGCACGCCAGCGCGGCTTGTTCCAGCGCCTCGGCCTGCCCACGGCCACGCTCGACAAGTATCCGTATCAGGTGAGCGGCGGGCAGGCGCGCCGCGTCGCGGTCGCCCGCGCGCTGCTGATGCGGCCCCGCATCCTGATCGCCGACGAGCCGACCGCCGGGCTCGACGTCTCGGTGCAGGGCGATCTCCTCAACCTGCTGCAGGAACTGCGCGGCGACAACGACCTGACCCTGGTGGTGGTCAGCCACAATCTGGCGGTGGTGCGGCTGATTGCCGATGCCGCGGCCGTGATGCATCGCGGCAAGATCGTCGAGCAGGGACCGGCGGCGCAGGTGTTCGACGCGCCGGCCGCCGATTACACCCGGCGTTTGCTCGCCTCCTGGCCGCGGCTGCGCGCCGCGCGCGCTTGAAGTTGCTCTGGCGTCCCCGGTCGTCTCTGCAATACCATCCGGCCAAAAGGGAGCTGGGGGGATTGCCATGCCTGATTTTCCGATCGTCGACGGCCACGTGCATCTCGCCGACCCGAAAAGGTTCGGCTATGCCTGGACGAAGAATGCGCCGTCTCTCAACCGGCAGGTCCTGCCTGCGGACCTCATCAAGGCGGCGGGCCCGGTCAAGATCGACCAGTTCGTGTTCGTCGAGGTCGATGTCGATTTTCCGCAGCATCTGGCCGAGGCGGAATGGATCGACGGCCTTGCGAAATCCGAGCGGCGCCTCAAGGGCATGGTGGCCGCGCTGCCGCTCGAACGCGGTAAGGAAATCGAGGGCGAGCTTGACAAGCTCCGGCGAAACAAGGTCCTGCGCGGCATCCGGCGGCTGATCCAGAATCAGCCCGACCCGGATTTCTGCATCCGGCCGCAATTCATCGAAGGGCTGAGGCTGCTCAGCCGCCACGACCTGGTGTTCGACATCTGCATCTTTCACCATCACCTGCCCAACGCGATCAAGATGGTGCGGCAATGCCCGGAGGTGCGCTTCGTCCTCGACCATATCGGCAAGCCCGGCATCAAGGCCGGCATCATCGATCCGTGGCGCCAGCATCTGAAGGAGCTGGCGGCGATGCCGAACGTCACCTGCAAGATCTCCGGCGTTACCACCGAGGCCGACCACAAGAACTGGACCCGCGAGCAGCTCAAGCCCTACATCGCCCACGCGATCGAGACTTTCGGGTTCGACCGCGTCATGTACGGCGGAGACTGGCACGTCTCGGAGCTTGCCGGCACCTATCCGCAGTGGGTCGAGATCGTGGATTGGGTGATCGAAGGCGCCACGCCCGCCGAGAAGCGCAAGCTGTTCCGCGACAACGCCATCCGTGTCTATCGCCTCGACCAGCCTGCATGAGCGAGCCGATCCCGAGCTGGCGGCGGCAGGCCTATAGCATCGAGGCGATGCGCGCCCTGGCACGGGCGCGGCTGCCGCGCCCGGTCTTCGATTTCGCCGACGGCGGCGCGGGAGACGAATATACCCTGCGCCGCAACGAGGCGGCGTTCGACGAGTTCGCGTTGTTGCCGCGCCCGCTCTCCGGCGCGGCGGAGCGCGACCTCTCGATCTCCTTGTTCGGACAGCGCCTCAGCATGCCGGTCATCGTCGGGCCGACCGGCCTCGCCGGCCTGTTCTGGCCCGATGGCGAGCGCTGTGCGGCACGCGCGGCCAAGGAAACGGGCACCGCGTTTTGCCTCAGCCATGGCTCGGTCTGCACGCTCGAGGATCTGGCGGCGTGCGGCGCCTCCCCGCGCTGGATGCAGCTGTTCATCTACAAGGATCGCGGCTTCACCCGCGAGCTGGCGGAGCGCGCGGCTACTGCAGGCTACGACGCGCTGGTGCTCACCACCGACAACCAGCTGCTCGGCAATCGCGAACGCGACATCCGCAACGGCTTCAGCATACCGCCGCGCTTCGGGCTTGCCGGCCTCGCCGGGATGGCGCTCAAGGCCGAATGGCTGTGGCGCATGCGCCGCGATCTCAAGCGCATCACCTTCGGCAATTATGCGCGCCCGGGCGAAGCCGCCGACCTCAAGGCGCTCGCCGGGCGCATGGCATCGCTGCTCGATCCATCCATGTCCTGGAAGGATGTCGAGGATCTGCGCAAGATCTGGAGCGGCCCTCTCATCCTCAAGGGCGTGCTCCATCCGGACGAAGCGCGCATCGCGGCGGAGCACGGCATCGATGGCCTGATCGCCTCGAACCATGGCGGGCGACAGCTCGACGGCGCGCCAGCCACCATCGATGCGCTGCCCGCCATTGTCGATTCGATCGGCGGCCGCATCCCGGTCCTGATCGATGGCGGCATCCGGCGCGGCAGCGACGTCGTCAAGGCCCTGGCGCTCGGCGCCAAGGCGTGCCTGGTCGGCCGGCCGCAATTGTGGGGCCTGGCGGTCGCGGGCGAAGCCGGCGTCACGCATATGCTGTCGATCTATCGGCAGGAGATCGACCGCGTCATGGGCCTATGCGGCGTCACCAACATTGCAGCCATCGACAAAACCATCCTGCTTCAGCCCCGGAATGGACGGAACGCATGATCAAGGATCCACCGCTTCTCACGATTCGCCGCAGCTTTCCACGGCCCGCGGCCAAGGACGTCGCCGCCCTCGCCGGCGTGCCGACCGGCTATGCCGTGGATGCCATGGGCGGGCGTGGCGGGCTCGACTACCGGATCAAGCCGCTGGCGCCGGCGACATCGGTCCTAGTCGGGGTCGCGATCACCTGCGATTGCGGCCCCGCGGACAATCTTGCCTTGTGGGGGGCGCTCGCAATTGCCCAGCCCGGCGATATCCTGGTCGCCGCCAACGACGGCTTCACCGCCACCGCCGTGACCGGCGACCTGCTGCTGGGCATGGCGAAGAACCGCGGCTTGCTGGGCCTGGTGACCGATGGGCTGGTGCGCGACGTCGCCGGCATCGCCGGCGTGGGCCTGCCGGTCTATTGCGCCGGCATCACGCCGAACTCGCCCGCGCGCAACGGGCCGGGTACGGTTGGCCATGCGGTGGTCATGGGCGGGGCCGCGATCGAGGCGGGCGACATCGTCATCGGCGACAATGACGGCGTGGTCGTGATCCCCAGCAGCGAGGTGGGCGCGGTCCTCGCCCGATTGTCGGACGTGCGCGCCGCCGAAGCGATCCTTGACGCGAAGGTGAAGGCCGGGCTGGGGATTCCGGATTTCATCCAGGCCATTCTCGATTCCGACCGCGTCGTCGAGAGTTGAGGGCGTCGCGTTTCCCAACCGCGGCATTCCTGCGCGGAATAACATCTGTGCGGTGGTGGAACTCAACCGCACGGCCATGATAAAAAGATAATCAGCAAAGCTGCTTAGCCTCAATCCAACGGATGGTGGCGACAGGGATCATGCGCGACGTGCTGACAGCTTGTCACGTTTCAACGGCAACAGGATCGTGCCAGTCTTCAGACGCCCAGTCAGTGTGCCGTCAGCGGCAGATTCCTAGGCTGGCGATGGTGAACGAGCAATCGCGGCCTGGCTTCCGATTCGGGGGAACGCACGCCGTCCGCCAAAAAGGGATGGTTTCATGACCGTGCTTGTGACGGGCGCTGCTGGCTTTGTCGGCTCCGCCGTTGTGCGGGCGCTATTGTCTCACGGCGCTGCGGTGCGAACTTTCACGCGACCAACCTCCGATAGCGGGAATCTCGACGGATTGGCGTCCGAGCGCTTCCACGGCGACCTGCGCGACCGGAAATCGTTGGCGCGCGCCGTCGAGGGCTGTGACGCGGTCTTTCATGTCGCCGCCGATTATCGCCTTTGGGTGCCGGAGCCCAAGGAGATGTTCGACAACAATGTCGAGGGCACGCGCAACGTGATGGAAGCCGCCGGAGAGGCGGGTGTGGCGCGCATCGTCTATACCAGCAGCGTCGCGACACTCGGCCTGCCGCGCGATGACGACACGGCCGACGAAGATACGCCGGCGACCGTCGACGACATGATCGGCCCCTACAAGCAATCGAAGTTCAAGGCAGAGGCGCTGGTGCGCACGATGATCGCCGAGCGCGGATTGCCGGCCGTGATTGTCCATCCGTCGACTCCGATCGGCCCATGGGATCGCCGTCCCACGCCGACCGGGCAGATCATCGTCGAGGCGGCGTCGGGCCACATGCCGGCCTATGTCGATACCGGGCTCAACGTGGTGCATGTCGATGACGTCGCGGAGGGGCACCTGCTGGCACTGCAGTACGGCAAACCGGGCGAGCATTTCATCCTGGGCGGCGACAATCTCAGCTTGAAGGCGATCCTGACCCAGATCGCCGAGGTCACCGGGCGGCCGGCGCCGCGCATCCAGGTACCGCACAACGTGGTGATGCCGATCGCCGCGCTCGCCGAGATGTGGGGCCGCATCAGCAACCGCGAGCCGTTCGTGACCCTGGATGGCGTCCGGCTTGCGCGCAAGAAGATGTTCTTCACCAGCGCGCGGGCGATCCGCCGGCTCGGCTACCGCCCGCGGCCGGCCTCCGACGCCATCATCGATGCGATTGACTGGTTCGACCGTCACGGCTATCTGCGCTGAGTGGATTCACTCAGCGATGGAATGGGCGTTTGCGGGAACGGCCTTCGGCGCATCGGCGGCTGCGTACCCTCGTCGGGCTCGCCCTCGGCTGCGCGCTTGCGATCGCGATCTTCGCGACCCAGGACTTCCATAGCATCCTGTCGGCGGCCAGCCTGGTCGGATCCGGCTTCGCGCTGGTGGTGGGCTGGCGCATCCTCTCGCTCGGGCTCATTGCCCTAGGCTGGCGGCGACTCTTCATGGCAGCGGAGCGGCCGCCGTTCCTGAGCGTTCTGCTGGCACGCTGGGTGGGCGAAGCGGTGAATAGCCTGCTGCCGGTCGCCCAGGTCGGCGGCGAAATCGTGCGCGGCCGCATCATCATGCTGGCGGGGCCATTCTCGCTCCTGGCCGTGGTCGCTGCGATCATCGTCGACATGACCCTCAATCTGGGCGGCCAGGTCGCGCTGGCTCTGACCGGTGCCTGGCACGTCTGGCACACGATCGGCGGCAACACGCTGCAACTCGCTGCGACCTGCGTCGTCGCGCTGCTTCCGCTGGTGCTGCTCGCACTCGCGCAGCATCCCGCGCTGCTGGAGCGCGTCCAGCGCGGTTTCGGCCTGCTGGCCAGCAGCCATCGCGGTCCGGAGAGCCTGGCCGGCCTGTCGGCGATGGTCGGCGCGATTTATGGGCGCTTCGCCGATCTTGCCGCAGCGACGGCCTTCCATGGTCTTGCCGCCTTTGGCCGCGCTTTCGAAACATGGATCGTGCTGAGGCTGATGGGCACCCCGGTCGGAGTCATGGACGCAATCATGATCGAAGGACTGGCGGCCGCACTGCGCACCGCCGCTTTCGTGTTGCCCGCCGGGCTCGGCATCCAGGAAGGTGCCTTGCTGGTGCTGTGCAGCTGGATCGGCGTGTCGCCCGCGCACGCCCTGGCCCTGGCGCTCGTAAAACGCGGGCGCGAAGTCGCGATCGGCGTCAGCGGGCTGTTGCTCTGGCTCGTCCTCGAGCGGCGCGCGCGCACCCGCTAGCGTGTTCGCTCGGTTTCAGCGGCGCCTTGCCACGCCGGCAGCAAATCCTGCTCCAGAACCTGCCGCCAGCTCGGCCAGTCCTGCTCGGCCCACTTCCGCGCCGCCATACCGATGGCGTGCCGCCTTGCCGCATCGCGCAGCAAGGCGCCGGCGGTCTCTGCCCACTCCTCGGGTCGCGCGCTCTCCACGATGATGCCGTCCCGGCCGCTTTCCGCGATAAATTGCCCGCCGCCATGCGCGCACGCCACCAGCACGGGCAAGCCGCTCGCCTTCGCTTCCAGCACCACGTTGGGCGAAACCTCAGTGGTCGAGGGAAACAGGAACAGGTCGGCGCTCGCCAGATAGCGCGCGAGCAGGGGCTGCGGCACATTTCCCGGCAGGGTCGCCCGCTCGCCCAGCAGCGCGCGAATATCCGCCAGCGCGCGGCCGTTGCCCGCGATGACGAGCTGCAGATCATGGCCTTGCGCGATCAGGCGCGCGGCTGCTTCCGCCACCACCATCACGTTCTTGCTGGCATCGGCCCGGCCCGCGAACATGAGCACAGGGCGTTCGGCTGGAATCCCATGGGTCGCGCTGAGCCAGGCGCGGTCGCGATGCGCCGGCGAAAATCGCGCGCGATCGATGCCGCGGCGCAGGAAGCTGACGCATCCATCCGGCAGCGTGGATCTGAGCCGCGCTAGATCCTGCTGTTTCGAGACAAGAACCCGGTCGCAGAGCGCGAGCTTGCGGTCGATCCCGGCCTCGATGTGCCGGGCGATGCGATCCGGCAGGTGCCACCGCGTATTGAGATGCGCACCCACCGGACCCAGCAGGTTGCGGAAAATCTCGGCTGCATAGATGCGGGTGAACAGCGGCACATCGGTGTGGATCGAAGCAACCAGGCCGCAACGCGATCGCCGCGCCACATCGAGCGCAGTACGGCCAAAGCTGAAGAAGTCCGTAGCATGCACGACATCGGCGCCTGCCAACCTCTGCGCCAACTCTGGATGGTGGCGTGCCAGATCGGTATGGCCGGCGCCGGCATTGAGAAACGGCAGAAGGCGCGTGCCGAAGCGCGCCGGGTGTTCCATGATGCGCACATTCTGCGCCGGCTGCTCGGCCCGTTCTTCCTGACCCAGGAAATGCAGGGTCAGATCGAGCAGATCCGACAATCCCGCAGCCGCTTCGCCGAAACGCTCCCAGCATTTGACGTGGCCGCCGGCATCTGGTCCGCGCTCCAGCGTCACCAGCACTGCGACGGTGAGGGCGCGTGGACGGTTGGGCCCAGCAACCACGGCCGATCGCCCTTAGATCAGCCCGCGCGCGCTGAGCTCGTTCTTGAGATAGGCGTAATAGATCGGCGCGGCGATGACGCCGGGAATGCCGAACGCCGCTTCCATCACCAGCATCGCCAGCAGCAGTTCCCAGGCGCGGGCGCGGATCTGGCCGCCGATGATCCGGGCGTTGATGAAATATTCCAGCTTGTGGATCGCGATCAGGAAGACGAGCGAGGCGACCGCGACATAGAGCGAGACGCTGAGACTCACCACCACGATGACGGTGTTGGAGATGAGGTTGCCGAGCACCGGCAACAGCCCGACCAGGAACGTGACCGCGATCATGGTCTTGACCAGCGGCAGGTTGACCCCGAACAAAGGCAGGATCACCGCCAGATAGATTCCGGTCAGCAAGGTGTTGAGGGCGGAGATGCGAACCTGCCCGAACACCACCCGGCGGAAGGCGCGGCCCAGCAGGGTCACGCGCGCTTCGAGCGCCCGCGACAGCGGCCCCGGCACGCGGCCGTGGCGATAGCCCTGGGTCGGGTCGGCGAGGACGATCATGCCGCCGATGATCATGCCGATCATGACATGGACCAGCAGCTTGCCCAGGCTCTCGCCGATATTGCCGAGCGCACCCGCATGGGCGCGCAGCCAGTTCGCCGCTTCGGTCTCGAGCTCGTCGACATTGGCCGGCAGATAGGCCTGCGCCCAGGCCGGAAAATGATTGCGCGCGGTGTCGATGGCGTTCGCCATCTCCTGCATCAGCGGAACGACGCCTTCATTGTTGCCGGTCAGGAGATTGGCGAGCCGGACCGTCCCATAGGTCACGCCGATGATGAAGATGCTGCCGAGGATGACAAGGGCGATGACCTTGCCGCCGAATCGCGAGATGCCGACCTGCCGGTGGCGCGTCGCCAGCAGATAGGCACATTGATGCGCCAGCAGGCCGGCCAGGAGGGCCGCCAGCAGCCCCAGATGCAGAACGATGGCCAGCCCGACGCCCGCCAGGATCAGCGAGATCACCTCGATCTTGGTAGTACGTTCGGTCAGGCCTTCGGGCAGATTCATCGCTCTCTCGGACGCGTTCTTTCGCGATGCACAATAGCGCACCCGCCCGCGGCAATGCCACCATTGCCGCGCTCTTCCGCGAAACTTAGCCCGATACTCCTAACCGACCGCTAACGTCATAAGGCGCCGAGGATCTTTCGATATTCGTCCTCGGAGAACGCCTTCAGCGTGTGGGTCCGGACGTTGCCGCCGCCCGCCAGGCTCAGGACAAACTTGGCGACGGTTGCGTCATCCGGGGCTTCCAGGTGCGTCACCATGTCGTAACCGCCCATGGTCATGTAGAAGTCGCCCATTTTGGCGCCGGCCGTCTCGGCCAACTTGCGCGCCGCATCCAGGCGCTTCGGGGAGTCCTTAACGTTTTTGACTCCTTGATCGGTCCAATTCACCAGAAGGATGTATTTGGCCATGGCGTTCCTCCCTTGTTATGAGACCGCGGGAAAGGCTAGGCCTCCCGCCCGCAGATTACAATGCGCGCTCGAATTAGCTCCTTGACTTTGACGCTGCGTAAAGCCGGAAGGTGCCCCGCGAACAAGCAGTAAGGGAGGTTCCAGCGTTGTTCAGGATCGGCGAATTCTCTCAGATCGCGCGGGTATCGGGCCGCCTGCTGCGCTACTACGACAGCATCGGGCTGTTGCGGCCGCAGCGCATCGATCCCGACACCGGCTACCGCTATTACAGCGCCGGGCAGTTGCAGCAGCTCAACCGCATCCTGGCGCTGAAGGAGCTGGGCCTCAGCCTGGACCAGGTGGCGCGCATGCTGGATGAGCGCGTTTCCGCCGCCGAGATCCGCGGCATGCTGGCCCTGAAAAAGGCCGAGCTTGAGCAATCGCTGGCGGAGGAGGCGGCACGGCTGCGCCACATCGAATCGCGGCTGGTCCAGATCGAGGAGCAGGGATCGCTCGGCGATTATGACGTTGTGCTGAAATCCGCATCAGCGCTGCCGGTCCTCTCCACCCGCGCGGTTTATCCGAATTTCGATGACGCGATCGCGGCTTTGCGGGACGTTGCGCGGGCGGCGCGTACCCAGATCGCCGCTGCCGCGCGGGAGAACATCATCGTGGTCGCCCATTGTGACTTCGATGACGAGAATCTCGACCTCGAGATCGGCGTGACGCTGACCCGCGCCGTCAACAAGCCTGTGCGCTTGCCGTCCGGCGGCCAGCTCGTGCTGGCGGAACTGCCGGCAAGCAGCACGCTGGCGACGATCGTGCGCAGCGGCCCGCTTTATCAAAGCCACCTCGCATTCGGAAAGCTTGGCGTCTGGATGGAAGCGAACGGCTACCAGATCGTCGGGCCCTGCCGCGAAGTTTTTCTCGATATGCCGTTCGAAACTTCGAGCCAGAAAGATCCCGCCGTCGAGATTCAGTTTCCGGTGACCAAGGCGGCCTGACGACGCATCTGCCGACTGACGAAATCCGGCGAAGACGCGCACGCGTTTTCGCGAACGGAAGCTGCTGGTCTTTTTTTTCACGAGCGAAGGAGAGAGCGATGTTGAAGATCTACGGCGTTCCCATCTCGGTCCACACCCGCAAGGTGATCGTGGCGGCGATCGAAAAGAAGCTGCCTTACGAAAATGATCCAGTCATTCCCTTCAATCCGCCGGCGGGCTGGGACAAGCTCAGCCCAACCGGCAAGATTCCGGTGATGTCCGACGGCGATTTCGACCTCGCCGATTCCTCGGTCATCTGTGCCTATCTGGAGCAGACCCATCCGGAGCCTGCCTTGTTTCCGCAAGCGGCCAAGGATCGTGCGCGCAGCTCGTGGCTGGAGGAATATTGCGACAGCACCGTCTACCGCGACGTCATCCATGGCCTGTTCTTTCAGAACGTGATCCGGCCGAAGATCCTGAAACAGGAGACCGACCGCGCGGCGATCGATGCCATCCTCACCCAGGCCTTGCCCAAGGTGCTCGGCTACCTCGAAAGCGTGGCCGCAGACGGTTACCTGGTCGCCAACCGGTTCGGCATCGCCGATATCGCGCTGGTCTCGAACCTAGTGAACTATCACTATCTCGGCTACCGGATCGACGCGGCGCGCTATCCCCGGCTGGATCGCTATTTCAAGAGCCTGTGCCGGCGTCCTTCGATCGCTGCGGCGCTGCGTGCCGAGCATGGGGTGGTCGACAATATGGGACTCGACCGCAGCGCAACCGATCCGTTGATTGCGGCGCACGCTTGATCGGCATCGGCCGGGACAGCGCATACGGCTGTCCCGGCCGATGATCGATTACAGTCCCATCGCCTCCGCGTACTGACGCTGGAAGGCGTGCACGTTGATCTCGCTGATGCTGGCGTGGTCGTCGCTGGCGATGAACCGCCCCTGGCGATAGCCGAGCGATTTTAGTCCGCGATGGACCGAGGCGCAGATCGCGGCATCCTCCGCCCACAGCACCTTGCCCACGTAGTCGAGACGGTCTTTCGGCAGGTGCTCGCCCGGCATCGTCAGCATCAGCCAGGAGATGCGCGTCTGTTCGGCATTGACCGGCGTGAAATAGAATGCCGACAAAGCACGCGAACCCGGCATTACGCCGAACTCGATGTTCGGGAACAGGTGCCAGAAGACGTTGTGCTGCACCGGCTCGTCGGGCCTGACGCGATAGGCGCTGCTGTCGCCGCGCCGCAGCGGAGCCGCGCTTTTCATCCAGGCGCCGTGGCGCGTCAGTTCGTAATGGCCGACATCGATCATGTCGGCATAGGCCTTGTGCGCCGGGCCGCAGTGATAGCACTCGAGGCAATTCTCGGCCATCACCTTCCAGTTCGCCTCGAGCAGCGCGCCGGTCTCCTGATTGAACGAATAGGCTGGATTGAATGCGAGGTCGGAGAGCCACGGCAGCTCGCGCGCCATGTCGGCGAACATCCCGCCGGCCAGCTCGCCCAACGACGGCGCCGCGCCGTCGAGATTGACGAACAGGAAGCCGAGATGCCGCTCCAGCCGGACGGCAGCGAGGCCGTATTCCTTGGGGTCGAAATCCGGCAAGTGGCGGGTCGCCCGCGCGCCGCGCAGGCTGCCGTCCAGCTCGTAGCTCCAGGCGTGATAGGGGCACACGATCACCGATTTGACGTTGCCCTTGCCTATCAGCAATTCATGCGCCCGGTGCTGGCAGACATTGAAAAAGGCGCGCACGTCGTTGTCGGCGCCGCGCAGCACGAACACGCTCTGATCGACGATGGTCGCGCACACATAATCGCCCGCGTTCGGCAGCTCGCTCTCATGCGCCACCACCTGCCAGCTCTTGTGGAACAGGCGCCGTTTCTCCTCCGCGAACACCGCGGGATCGCTGTAGAGGTACCCCGGCAAGGCGGCCGAGTGGGCCGGGTCTGCGGTCAAGCGTGCAGCCAGCGCTGAGCGATTCATGGGGTGCCTCCGCGTCTCACTGACCGTCCCATTGGAATAATGAACAGCCATTCATTTAACAGAGTAATATAGTATTTATATCAAGGCAATAGGCGCGAAATTATGACGGAGAATCAGTTGCGCTCGTACTGGATGAAGCCGCCATGGCGCGCCACCTGGTCGTAGAGCAGGCGGGCGGCGGCATTGCTTTCGTGGGTCAGCCAATAGACCTTGGGGGCGCCTTGGGCATCGGCCGCTTCGTAGACCGCCTCGATCAGCTTGCGCGCGACTCCGTGGCGGCGGCCGCTCGGATCGACGAACAGGTCGTTGAGATAGCAGGCGCTCTCCGCCAGCCAGGTGGAGCGGTGGAACAGATAATGCGCGAGGCCGATCAGCTTGCCGTCGCGCTCCGCCACCAGGCAATGGACCGGCTCCTTGTCGTCGAAGAAGCGTTTCCAGGTGGTGCGCGTCACGTCGTCCGTGATGCGCGCGCGATAGAATTCCTGATAGCCCTGCCACAAGGGCAGCCATTGTTCGAAATCCGCTTCGCGCGCGGACCGGATGATTGGATCGTCGCTCTGCATGGCGGCTCCGTTCCGAGAGAGGCCACTCTACTCCCGGCGCGGCGGATTTGGCACCGCCTTGCTAGTCGGGCAGGCCGGAGACCCGGGACAGCATCTTGATCAGGTCGGAGGGCCTGGCTTTTTCGTCGAACGATTTCCGGAATACCTTGATCATGCCGCCGCTGCGGAACAGCCGGCTGAGGGCGCGGTCGACCGCGAGGCGGAAATCGTGGTCGATCGGCATCGCCAGCGCATAAGGCTCGATGGTCAGGTAATTCTCGGCCAGCAGCAGGTTGCTGTCCGCGGGCACCCGGCGCAGGCGGTCCTCCAGGATCGTTCGATCCCCGAAATAGGCCGAGATGCCGCCCTTTTCCAGCATCTCGAACCCCTCATCGTGGGTCTTCACCACCACCACCTCGGCTTTGATGTTGCCCTCTGTCAAGGCGGCCTCGAGCGCCTCCTGCGTCGTCGTGCCGCCGAGCACGCCGACCTTCCGGCCGCCCAGTGCGTCGACGCTGGTCGGGCCGTCCGGCCGGATCACGAGGCTGGCGCCGCTGACAAAGGTATAGATTGAAAAATCCATCTTCTCGCGCCGCGACAGGGTGGCGGTTGTCGCCTCGCACAGCAGGTCCGCCTGTCCCTCCGTGATCGCATCGAAGCGGTTTTCCGCCGTCACCTGCACGAAGCTGGCCGACAGTCTGGGCAGCTCAAGATCCCGCTGCAGCGCCGCAGCGACTTCCAGGCAGAGATTGACCGAATAGCCGGCCGGCTTGCCGTCCTGCTCGTAGGAGAACGGCGCCGCGTCCGGACGATAGGCGAGCCGGATCTCCGCATTCGCCTTGATGCGATCGAGCGTTCCGCCCGACTGCGCCAGCGCACTCTGCGAGGCGGCGATCAGAACCAGGCCGCAGATCGCTCGCCCCAATGTGTGAAGCGATATCTGAAGCCATTGTCTTTTCATGGTTGCCATTGAAGCGTCCTGCTGATTGTTGCGTCAGAACGTGATCGATGTGCGGAGATTGGGTGTTCGGCGTGTGCGCCGCCGCAGGCAGTGCCGGCGGCGAAAAGGCACAATTCTGCGAAGCGCATTCTTCATCGCCACTCCCCCCGATGAAGATGCCATTCAAACCAAGCAGATCCTCTGCATGGTCTGCTTCAGCCACGCGCGAGTCAATCGACCGCAACGGCCACGCACCTTTCCTGGGGAATGCCCGCTGCGCCAAGTGCGAGAGTTGCTCGCCGGTTTGCCGTTGGCAATTGGACCGTGGGCCAATTGAAATGCACGCAAACCTGGAACATAAAAGCTGTGGCTGTGTTCTCGTGCTGCACTTCACCTGCCAATCGATGGCGATGCCATGCGCTCTCGCTCCTCGGCTTCTGGTTTGGCACGGCAGTTTCAAACTGACATTCAAACGCTGACCTGTGGTCGCCTCCGAGGCGGCCCTTCGATCGGCGACCGCGTCATCGCTTTGGACCGCATCGCGGGGTCGACAATGCTGGTCTGCGTTGCGGGCCTGGCGGCATGGCTCGTCGTCCAGGCGCTGCCGGCGGGCGAGCTCAAGGTTCCGACGATCGCCGAAAGCGCGGAAGCGGCACCGTCCGGCGCCACAAGCCCCGATCTGCAGAAAGCTGGCGCGGCGGTCGCGGCCGAACCGATGAATGCTACGGACATCCGGCGCCTGCAAATCAGGCTGCAGAGGCTTGGGTTCAGCCCTGGCCCGATCGACGGCATCGTGGGCGGCCGCACCCTGGAAGCCCTCAACAGCTATCGCGCCACAAAACAATTAACCCCGGTCTTCGAGATAGACCATGCGGCCGCTGCCGATCTGCTGAACTGATATCTCCGCTGTCGGCGGAGCATCCTCCCGCCGTCGCAATCGGCCGAAACCCGTCCAAAATAGGAACTTCCACCCCTGCTGGTGCCTGCCGGCCATAAATTTTATGCCTGCTTTATGCATTGTGCCCCTGATCCGTCTCGCGGCTTTATGGGGGTCGCAACCAATTTCATGCCCTAGAGCCGAGACTGGGCAGGTGGGGCCCGTTTGGTCCCACCCCTTTGTGCATGGCTCGTCACCTTAGCTTGGATAATTCCTATGCTTGACTTTGTCTTTGTGGTGCTGGGCGCCGCGCTGTTCTTGGGTGCGCTCTTCTATGTGCGCGCCTGCGCCAACGTGTGAGGAGGATGTCATGAACCTCGATGTGATCCTCGGCGCGGCGGTGGCTTTGTTCCTGCTCGTCTACATGACCTACGCGCTGCTCTGGCCGGAAAAGCTCTGACCCAAGGCGCTCTCGGCGAAAGGCTGAAAAAATGACCTGGAATGGATGGCTGCAGATCGCCGTGTTCGTGGTGGTCGTGGTGGCGCTGGTAAAGCCGATCGGGCTTTACATGACCAAGGTGTTCAACGGCGAGCGGACCTGGCTGTCGCCGATCCTGCGGCCGGTGGAGCGCGTGTTCTACGCGCTCAGCGGCGTGCGCGAGAAGGAGGACCAGCACTGGCTGGCTTACGCCTTCGCCATGCTGCTGTTCAATGCCGCAAGCTTTTTCTCGCTGTATGCCATCCTGCGGCTGCAGGCATATCTGCCGCTGAACCCGCAGGGTTTCGGCAACCTCGCGCCCGACCTCGCCTTCAACACGGCCATGAGCTTCACCACCAACACCAACTGGCAGAACTATGGTGGCGAAACCACCATGAGCTATTTCAGCCAGATGGTCGGGCTCGCGGTCCATAACTTCGTCTCGGCGGCGACCGGCATCGCGCTGGCGGTCGCGCTGATCCGCGGCTTCGCGCGCCGCAGCGCTCAAGGCATCGGCAATTTCTGGGTCGACCTCACCCGCTGCTGCCTCTATGTGCTCCTGCCGATCGCGATCGTGTTCGCGCTCTTCCTGGTCTGGCAGGGCATGCCGCAGAACATGAATGCCTATGTCACGGCCACCACGCTCGACGGTGCGCAGCAGACCATCGCGCAGGGTCCGGTCGCCTCGCAGATCGTGATCAAGATGCTGGGCACCAACGGCGGTGGCTTCTTCAACGTCAATGCCGCGCATCCGTACGAGAATCCCACCGCGCTCTCCAACTTCGTGCAGATGGCCTTGATCTTCGTGCTCGGCGCGGCATTGACCAACGTGTTCGGCCGCATGATCGGCGACCAGCGCCAGGGCTGGGCGATCCTGGCCGCGATGGGTGTCCTGTTCCTGATCGGCGTCAGCGTCTGCTACTGGGCGGAGGGAGCGGGCAACCCGGCCTTCGCGTCGCTGGGTGTCGACCAGCACGTGAGCGCGCTGCAGTCGGGCGGCAACATGGAAGGCAAGGAGGTGCGCTTCGGCATCGTCAACTCGGCCTTGTTCGCCACCGTCACCACCGATGCCTCCTGCGGCGCGGTCAATGCCATGCATGACAGCTTCATGCCGTTGGGCGGCGCGGTCCCGTTGGTCAACATGCTGCTGGGCGAGGTGATCGTCGGCGGTGTCGGTGCCGGTCTCTACGGCATGCTGCTGTTCGCCATCATGTCGGTGTTCATCGCCGGGCTGATGGTGGGCCGCACGCCGGAATATGTCGGCAAGAAGATCGAGGCGCGCGAGATGAAGATGACCATGCTCGCCATCCTGATCCTGCCCTTGTCGATCCTCGGCTTCACAGCCCTGGCGCCGCTCTGGCCGGATGCCATGAAGAGCGTTCTGAACGCCGGACCGCACGGCTTCTCGGAGTTCTTCTATCTCTTCACCTCGAGCACTGCCAACAACGGTAGCGCGTTCGGCGGCTTCACCGGCAACACGCCGTTCTACAACACGACCGGCGGCATGGCGATGTTCATCGGCCGGTTCCTGATGATCGTTCCGATGATCGCGATCGCCGGTTCGCTGGCGGCCAAGAAGATCGCGCCGGCCAGCGCCGGCACCTTCCCCACGCACGGCATGCTGTTCGTCGGGCTGGTGGTAGGCGTGGTGCTGATCGTCGGCGGCCTCACCTATCTGCCGGCGCTGGCGCTCGGTCCGATCGTCGAGCACTTCTCGATGCTGGCCGGCAGCCTGTTCTAAAGGGATCTTTGGAGAAAAAAATGGTCAAGAAATCCCGCACGCCGTCGATGTTCGACAGCAAGATCCTGATCGAGGCCGGCTTCGACGCGTTCCGCAAGCTCGACCCGACGATCCTGTGGCACACCCCGGTCATGCTGGCGGTGGAAGCGGTGGCGATCGTCGCTACCATCCTGTTCGTCCGCGACGTCTGGTACGAGCAAAATGCGCTGTTCTCCGGCCAGCTCGTGTTCTGGCTGTGGCTGACGGTCCTGTTCGCCAATTTCGCGGAAGCGGTGGCGGAAGGCCGTGGCAAGGCCCAGGCCGATGCGCTGCGGGAGACCCGCAGCCACGCCCCGGCCAAGCAGCTCTATGCCCTCGATTCGGACAAATACACCGTCATCTCGGCGCTGCAGCTCAATCCGGGCGATTTCGTGCTGGTGGAAGCGGGCGACCTTGTTCCCGGCGACGGCGAAGTGGTGCAGGGCATGGCCTCGGTCGATGAATCCGCCATCACTGGCGAATCCGCGCCCGTGATCCGCGAAGCGGGCGGCGACCGTTCGGCCGTAACCGGCGGCACGCGCGTGCTCAGCGACTGGATCAAGGTCAAGATCACGGCCGGCCCCGGCTCCTCGTTCCTGGACCGCATGATCTCGCTGGTCGAGGGCGCCAAGCGGCAGAAGACGCCGAACGAGATCGCGCTCAGCATCCTGCTCGCCGGCATGACTCTCATCTTCCTGTTCGCCACGGTTACAATCCCGAGCTTCGCGAAGTATGCCGGCGGCAACGTCCCCGCGATCGTTCTGATCGCCTTGTTCGTGACGCTGATCCCGACCACCATCGGTGCGCTGCTGTCGGCCATCGGCATCGCCGGCATGGACCGGCTGGTGAAGTTCAACGTGCTCGCCATGTCCGGCCGCTCGGTGGAGGCTGCCGGCGACGTCGATACGCTGCTGCTGGACAAGACCGGCACCATCACCCTCGGCAACCGCCTGGCGTCGGAGCTGATCCCGCTTAAAGGGGTCAGCGCTGCTGAATTGGCCGACGCGGCGCAGCTTGCCTCCTTCAGTGACGAGACGCCGGAGGGCCGTTCCATCGTCGTGCTGGCGAAGGAGAAGTATGGGCTGCGCGGCCGCGACATGGCGCCGATGCACGCTCATTTCGTGCCCTTCACCGCCCAGACCCGCATGAGCGGCGTCGACATCGATGGCCATCAGATCCGCAAGGGCGCGGTCGATTCGGTGATCGCGTTCCTGAAGCAGCGCAACATCCCGGAGACCCGGCCCGAAATCCTCGAGGCCAAGTCGATCGCCGACGGCATCGCCAAGTCCGGCGGCACGCCGCTGGCCGTGGTGAAAGACGATCGCCTGCTCGGCATCATCCACCTCAAGGACGTCGTGAAGGGCGGCATTCGCGAGCGTTTCGCGGAGCTGCGCCGCATGGGCATCCGCACCATCATGATCACCGGCGACAACCCCCTGACCGCCGCCGCGATCGCGGCCGAAGCGGGTGTGGATGATTTCCGCGCCCAGGCAACGCCGGAAACCAAGCTGCAATTGATCCGCGACGAGCAGGCCAGCGGCAAGCTGGTGGCGATGTGCGGCGACGGCACCAACGATGCGCCTGCCCTCGCGCAGGCCGATGTCGGCGTCGCGATGCAGACCGGCACCCAGGCCGCGCGCGAAGCCGGCAACATGGTGGACCTCGACAGCAATCCCACCAAGCTGATCGAGATCGTGATGATCGGCAAGCAATTGCTGATGACGCGCGGCTCCCTGACGACCTTCTCGATCGCCAACGACGTGGCGAAATACTTCGCCATCATTCCCGCGATGTTCGTGGCCTTTTACCCGAGCCTCGGCGCGCTCAACGTCATGCAGCTTTCGACCCCGCAGAGCGCCATCCTGTCGGCCATCATCTTCAACGCGCTCATCATCATCGCGCTGATCCCGCTGGCCCTGAAAGGCGTCGCCTACCGCGCCCAGAGCGCAGGCAGCCTGCTGCGCCGCAACCTGCTGGTCTACGGCATCGGCGGCATCATCGTTCCCTTCATCGGCATCAAGGCCATCGACATCGTCGTTTCGGCCCTGCATCTGGCGTAACGGAGACTTCCATGTTCACCCAATTGCGTCCCGCGATCATGCTGATGGTCCTGATGACCATCCTGCTTGGTGTTGCCTATCCCTATGCGATTACCGGCATCGCGCAGGCCATTCTGCCCGATCAGGCCAATGGCAGCCTGGTCACGCGCGCCGACGGCACCGTCATCGGCTCGCGCCTGATCGGCCAGGGTTTTGCCTCGGAGAAGTATTTCCACGGCCGCCCCTCGGCGGCGGGCGCCAACGGCTACGACGCCTCGGCTTCCAGCGGCTCCAACCTCGGCCCCACCTCCAAGGCCCTGGTGGACCGCGTCGCCGCCTCCGCCGCCGCGCTGAAGGCGGAGAACAATGCGCCGGTCCCGGTCGATCTGGTGACCACGTCGGGCAGCGGCCTCGATCCCGACATCTCTCCGGCCGCGGCGGAGTTCCAGGTGCCGCGCGTCGCCAAGGCCCGCAACCTGTCCGAAGACAAGGTGCGTGCGCTGGTCGAGGCGCATGTCGAAGGGCGCGACCTCGGCTTCCTTGGCGAGCCCCATGTCAACGTGCTAAGCCTCAACCTCGCTTTGGATGCCCTGTCCCAGCACTGATGCCAGCGACCCAGCCAGCAGACCTCGACACCACGCGTCCATCGCCCGAGGCGCTGCTGGCAAGCGCGGCCACCGACCATCGCGGCCGGTTGAAGATCTTTCTCGGCGCCGCGCCGGGTGTCGGCAAAACCTATGAGATGCTGACCGCCGGCCGTGCCCGGCGCAAGGAGGGTGTGGACGTCGTCATCGGCATCGCCGAAACCCACAAGCGCGCCGAGACCGAAGCGTTGCTCGAAGGCTTCGAGATCATCCCCCGCCGCAAGGTCGCCTATCGCGATAGCACCCTGGACGAGATGGACATCGATGCCATCCTGGCGCGCAAGCCCAGGCTGGTGCTGGTGGACGAGCTCGCCCACACCAACGCCCCCGGCAGCCGGCATGAGAAGCGCTACCAGGATGTCGAGGAACTGCTCAGCGCCGGCATCGACGTCTACTCCACCCTCAACATCCAGCATCTCGAAAGCCTCAACGACGTGGTCGCGCAGATCACCACCGTGCGGGTGCGCGAGACCTTGCCCGACCAGGTGATCGACACGGCGGACGAGGTCGAGCTGATCGACCTCACGCCCAAGGATCTCATCCAGCGCCTCGCCGAGGGCAAGATCTATGTGCCCGAAGTGGCGCAGCGCGCCTTGAATCACTATTTCTCCGAAGGCAACCTGACCGCCCTGCGCGAGCTGGCTTTGCGCCGCACCGCGCAGCGGGTCGACGACCAGATGCTGACCTACATGCAGGCCCACGCCATCCCAGGGCCGTGGGCGGCGGGCGAGCGCATCCTGGTCTGCGTCAACGAGCATCCCAGCGCCACCGGCCTCATCCGCTATGCGCGGCGCGCCGCCGACCGGCTGCAGGCGCGCTGGGTCGCACTCTATGTCGAGACGCCGCGCTATCACCAGCTTTCCGAAGGCGAACGCGACCGCGTCGCCCAGACCCTGCGGCTGGCGGAACGCCTGGGCGCGACTGCCGTTACGCTTCCCGGCCGCGACATCGCCGATGGCCTGCTGGATTACGCCCGCGCCAACAACATCACCCAGATCATCATCGGCAAGTCGCGCCGCACCCGCTGGTTCGAGCTGCTGCATGGCTCGGTGGTGGATGCGCTGGTGCGCCGGTCCGGCAATATCGGCATCCAGGTGCTGACGACGGAGGCAGTCGAAGGCGAGCCTGGCTCGCGATCGGGCAGCGCGCCGCGGCCGCCTCTCAGCATCGCGCCCTATTTTGTTGCAACCATCCTCACCGGCATCGTGACCGGTGTCGGCTACGTCTTCGACCAGCAGATCGACCTGCCCAACATCTCCATGATCTTCATTCCGGTGGTGCTGTACAGCGCCATCCGTCATGGCCTGTGGCCGGCCTTGTGGGCGACCATGCTGTCGACGGTCGCCTACAACTTCTTCTTCCTCGCGCCGCTCTACACCCTCACGATCGAGAATCCGCAGAACGTCGTCGCGCTCGTTTTCCTGCTGCTGGTCGCGTTCATCGCCAGCCAGCTTGCCGCGCAGTCGCGCGCCCAGGCCGAGGCGGCGCGGCGCCAGGCTGCCTCGACCGCCGCGCTCTACGGCTTCAGCCGCAAGATCGCCGGCATCGGCAACATGGACGATCTGCTGTGGGCGGTGGCGCACCAGATCGCCCTGATGCTGAAGGCGCATGTCGTGCTGCTGCTGTCCGATGGCGACGACCTGCAGGTGCGCGTCGGCTATCCGCCCGAGGATGAGTTGGACGAGGCCGACCTGGCCGCGGCCAAATGGAGCTGGAGCCGCGGCCAGCCCGCCGGCCGTTCCTCCGACACGCTTCCCGGCGCCAGACGCCTGTTCCTGCCCTTGCAGACCGAGCGCGGCCTGGTCGGCGTCATGGGCCTCGACCGGCCAGTGGACAACCGGGGCGAGGGCACCCTGCTCTCGCCCGACGAACGGCGCCTGCTGGACGCTTTGGCGGACCAGGCCGCCGTCGCGATCGAGCGCATCACCCTTGCCGCCGGCATCGACGAGGCCAAGGTGACAGGCGAGACCGAGCGCCTGCGCTCCGCCCTGCTCACCTCCATTTCGCACGACCTCAAGACGCCGCTCGCGTCCATCATCGGCTCCATCACCAGCTTGCGGAAGTTCTGGTCGAACTTCGATCTGTCGACGCGCGACGAGCTGCTGGGCACCGTCCAGGACGAGGCGGAGCGCCTGACCCGCTTCGTCGGCAATGTCCTCGACATGACCCGGCTGGAAGCGAGGAGCGTGACGCCGCAGCTTTTCCCCGCCGATGTCGCGGAGATGCTGGGCATCGTCGCCGGCGACGTGAAGCGCGCTTTGCCCATGCTGCGCCTCTCGGTCGAGGTGCAGGCGGGCCTGCCCGCCGCCCTGATGGATGCGCACCTGTTCCGGCAGGTCATGTTCAATCTGTTGGACAACGCCGCGAAATACGCGCCGGCGGAAAGCGCGGTGCGGATCTGTGCGCGTGCGACCGCGCAGGGCGTTGCGATCGAAGTGCTGGATGAAGGTCCGGGCATCCCGCCCGGCGATCTCGATCGCGTGTTCGACAAGTTCTTCCGCGTCCAGGTGGGCGATCGCAGGCGTGCCGGTACCGGCCTCGGCCTTTCCATCTGCAAGGGCTTCGTCGAGGCGATGGACGGCAGCATCGTCGCTGAGAACCGCACGGATCGACCCGGTGCTCTGTTCCGCGTTACCCTGAAGGCAGCACCGCTTACCCAGGTCTCCCATGAGCCCAGCGACCAAGATCCTGATCGTCGATGACGAGCCGGCGATCCGCCGGTTCCTGAAGGTGAGCCTGGAGACCGAGGGTTTCCAGATCGTGGCGGTGGAGAACGCCGCTCAGGCGCTTGGCGCCGTCAGGCAGGTCAAGCCGGACCTGATGATCCTCGATCTCGGCCTGCCCGATCTCGACGGTTTGGAAGTCATCCGCCAAGTGCGTACCGGCAGCGCGCTGCCCATCGTCGTGCTGTCGGTCCGCAGCGACGAGCCGGGCAAGGTCGCGGCCCTCGATGCCGGCGCCGACGATTACATGGTGAAGCCGTTCGGGGTGGAGGAACTGCTGGCGCGCGTGCGCACCGCCTTGCGCCACCGGCTGCAGGAGCAGGGCCTCGGCCCGGTGTTCCGCCTGCGCGACCTCGCGATCGATTTCATGGCGCACCGCGTCACCATCGGCGAGAGCGAGATCAAGCTCTCCAAGCGCGAGTTCGAATTGCTGCGCCTGCTGGCCGAGCATGCGGGCAAGGTGATGACCCACCGCCAGATCCTCACCGCCGTCTGGGGCGAGGCGCATCACGACGACGTCGAATATCTCCGCGTCTATGTCCGCCAGTTGCGCCTGAAATTGAGCGACGACCCGGTCAGCCCGCGCTTCATCGAGACGGAGCCGGGCGTGGGGTACAGGTTGAAAGGGGAGTAGCGGCAGATACCTGGCGCTGCATCACCCCTCACCCTATCCCTCTCCCTCAAGGGGAGAGGGGACCCGCTGCAAGATCGAAACTCCAAGCCCCTCTCCCCTCGAGGGAGAGGGGTTGGGGTGAGGGGGGAAGCGAAGGCTGCTTCCTGCTTCCTACTTCCTCCCCTTCGCCGCCGTCAGCGCCGTGCGCAGCAGCGACCAGACGCCCTCGAACGCCGCGTCGATCCCCGGGTCCGACCATTCGCCGGCGTGGGCGGGGTTGTGGAAACGGGCGGTGGCGTCGAACACCGAGCGCGCCGCGACCTCGGCGTCCGTCACCGTGAAGGCACCGCTCTTCATGCCGTCGGCGATGATGCGGGCCGCCTGGTCGACCAGAGTATCGACATGGGCCTTGATCACCGCGCGCGCATCGGCCGCAAGGCCGACATAAGTCGCGAACAGCTCGGCTTCCTTCAACACGCGCTGGCGCTTGGCCGCCATCAGCGCGTCGAGCCACTTGCGCAGCCGTTCCGGCGCCGGCTCCTTGCCGCGCACGACCGCCTCCAGCGGATCGGAGATGCGATGCAGCCAGCGTTCCGCCACGGCGTCGCGCAAGGCCGCCTTGCTGGGGAAATGCCGATAGACGCTGCCATGACTGACGCCGAGCGCGCGCGCCACGTCCACCACCGTCGTCTTGGACGGCCCGAAGCGGCGAAGGACATCCTCCGCCGCTTCCAGGATCTTCTCCCGTGTCAGTACGCCGTCGCCGGCAACGTCATTCATGGTGTCTCAAGCTGCGTTTCCCCGCGCCGGCTTCTCGCTGTCCAGCATGGACATGCCGTATTTGTCATAGCGGTCTCCCGCCACCGCGCCAAGGGGCACCGCCTGCTCGATCCGCTGCAATTCCTCGGCGCTGAACGTAACGTCCACCGCGCCGAGTGCCTCCGCCAGCCGGTCGCGCTTGCGGGCGCCGACCAGCGGCACGATGTCCTTGCCGCGCGACAGCACCCAGCCGATGGCGGCCTGCGCGACCGTGACGCCCTTGTGTTCGGCGATGCCGCGCAAGGCCTCGACCAGGCCGAGATTGCGGTCGAGGTTGTCGCCACTGAAGCGGGGTGAGCGGGCGCGGAAGCCCTTTTCGTCGGCGCTGCGCTCCTTGGTCCAGTGGCCGCTGAGCAGACCGCGCGACAGCACGCCATAGGCAGTGACGCCGATGCCGAGCTCGCGCAGCGTCGGCAGGATCTCTGCCTCGATCCCGCGCGAGAACAGCGAATATTCGATCTGCAGGTCGACGATCGGATGGACCTTGGCGGCGCGGCGGATGGTCTCCGCGCCCATTTCCGAGAGGCCGATGTGGCGCACATAGCCCGCCTTCACCATCTCCGCGATCGCGCCGATCGTGTCTTCGATCGGGACGTTGGGGTCGACGCGCGATGGCCGGTAGATGTCGATGTAGTCGGTGCCGAGGCGGCGCAGGCTGTACGCGAGGGAGTTCTTCACCGCGGCCGGTCGCGTGTCATATCCTCCGAAACCGCCCGCCGGATCGCGCAGCGCGCCGAACTTCACGCTGATGACGGCGTTCTCCCGCTTGCGGCCTTTGAGGGCGTCGCGGATCAGCAGCTCGTTATGGCCAATGCCGTAGAAGTCGCCGGTATCGAGCACGGTGATGCCCGCGTCGAGCGCGGCATGGATGGTGGCGATGCTCTCCGTCTCGTCAGCCGGACCATAGAAATCCGGCGACATCCCCATGCAGCCCAGGCCGAGGGCGGAAACCGTGGGGCCGGTCTTGCCAAGCGTGCGTGTCATCATCAGAACCTCCTTTGAAGGTCCCGGGAGCTTGACCTATGCACTGACAAATTTCAATATCTGTCATTCGATATTTCAAGAATGGCTCTTATTCTATGGCCGGCGGGACACAGACGCCCGATCATGGCAATCGCGCCATGCCGTTGCTAAGAGGGAGCAGCGCACAGCCCCGAGAGGTGTCCGATGCAGATCGCAATGCAATCCGCCCTGGTTGCCGGCGGCGGGTCGGGGATCGGCGCCGCGGTCGCGCGGCATCTAGCCGGACTCGGCGCCCAGGTCGCTTTGCTGGACGTCAATGTCGACGGCGCCAAGGCGGTAGCACGGGACTGCGGCGGCCTTGCCCTGGAGTGCGACATATCCAGCGCCGAGTCCGCGGACAGGGCCATCGCGCAGGCGCGCGATGCACATGGCCCCGCGCGCATTCTCGTGAACTGCGCCGGCATCCTCTCGCCCGGCCGGATTCTCGGCAAGGAAGGTCCTCTGCCCCTCGATTCCTTTCGGCGCGTGATCGAGGTCAACCTGATCGGCGCCTTCAACCTGCTGCGCCTGGCCGCCGCCGGCATGGCGAAGCTGGCGCCGCTCGAAGATGGCGAGCGCGGCGTTATCATCAACACCTCCTCGATCGCCGCCTATGAGGGCCAGATCGGCCAGATCGCCTATGCGACCTCCAAGGCCGGCATGGCGGGCATGACCCTGCCTGCCGCGCGCGACCTGGCGCGCCACGGCATCCGCGTGCTCTCCGTCGCGCCGGGACTGGTGGCGACGCCCATGCTGACGAACCTGCCGCAGGAGATGCAGGACGCGTTGGCGCAATCGATTCCGTTCCCCCAGCGCCTCGCCGACCCCAGCGAAGTCGCGCGCCTGGTGCAGCACATGATCGAGAACGTGATGCTGAACGGCGAAGTCGTGCGCCTCGACGGCGCGCTGCGCATGGCGCCGAAATAGATCAATCGGCTCCGCGGCGTCCGCTGCCGATCAAGACCTCCATGTCGATCACGACCCGCTGACTATCTCCAGTCAGGCCCAGCTCTTGGCGCACTTCGTCTCGCACGCGTTGCCGGAGGCCGGCGGGCAGGCGGGCAAACTCTTGACCGGTCAGCCCGGCTCCCTTCTCGGTTCCGCGGAAATAGGCCGCGAAGGAGGCGAACTCGATAAGCCGGCTTTCCGCCGTCACCTCGACCTCGAGGAATCCTGCACCCGTCATCAGGGAGCGCAGGCGCGCCGCATCGGGAATCGAGAAGAAGCGATTGAGCGTCTCCGCGCTGTCGGGTGCGTAGCGAAGGATGACGGCGCCGATGCGCGCGAACAACGAGCGATTAGGTGTTGTCGTGACGCTGACTGCCGCACGACCGCCGGGGCAAAGAACGCGGTGGAACTCCGACAGCCCGCGCCCCGGATCCGGAAACAGCATCAAGCCAAGTTGGCAGGTCACGGCATCAAACTGACGGTCTGGAAACGGCAATGCCTGGCCATCCAAGACCTCCAGCCGCACGGGCAATCCTTTGAGGTTGCGTTGTGCCGCCTCGAGCATCGCGGGAGAGATATCACCGCCGATCACCGAGCCCGATGCACCGACAATATCGACGGCCGCCCGCGCGGCAACGCCGGTTCCCGTCGCGACATCCAGGACCGATTGTCCGGGCGCAATGCGCGCCGCACGAAGAAGCGCTGGAATGAACAATTGCGTCGTCCGCGCGAAGAGTTGGTCATAACCCTCCGCGGCCCCGGCATAGACAGGTTCGGTCATGGGCATCCCCCGCTCACCTGTAACCTGACGCCCGCAGCTACTGACCGCTGATCCCTGATATCTGCTTCGCCAGCTTCACGTCGCGCTCGCTGAGGCCGTTGCAATCGTGCGTCGTCAGCAGGATGTCGACCCGGTTATAGACGTTGAACCATTCCGGATGATGGTCGGCCCTCTCCGCCATCAGCGCCACCCGGTTCATGAATCCCCAGGCCTCGTTGAAATTCTTGAACTTGAAGCTGCGCTGGATCGCATCGCGTCCCTCGACGGATTGCCAGCCCTTGAGCTCCTTCAGCGCCGCCGCGCGCTGGTCCGCAGTCAGTTTTTCGATCATGGCCGCCTCCGGGTGATGGGCTCGTTGCGCCCACTATACCCGCGGCGCGCCGCCGTCTCGATAGACACGTTCCGAACCTGTTCCTATGATTTGCGCATAACCACATTGGGCACCCATGGCCGAAGACCGCGTCCAGCGCCGACTTGCCGCCATCCTCGCCGCCGACGTCGTCGGTTACAGCCGGCTGATGGAGCTGGACGAAGTGGGGACCCTCGCCGCGCTGAAGGCGCGCCGCAAGGAGATCGTCTCGCCCCTGGTGGCGCAGCATCAGGGCCGCGTTTTCAAGGTGACCGGCGACGGAATCATGGTGGAATTCGCCAGCGCGGTGAACGCCGTGCAATGCGCCATCGATCTTCAGCAGGCGATGGCGGCCGTCGCCGTCGGCCAGCCTGAGGAGCGCCGCATCATCCTGCGCATCGGCATCAATCTCGGCGACATCGTGGTCGAGCGCGGCGACCTCTATGGCGACGGCGTCAATATCGCGGCGCGCCTGGAAAGCGCCGCGGATCCCGGCGGCATCTACATCTCTGGCACCGCCTATGACCAGGTGCGCAACAAGTTCGAGACCGCCTTCGAGGAGCTGGGCGAGCAGAACCTCAAGAACATCGGCGTGCCGGTGCGCGTGTATCGCGTCTCTGGGCTCGCACGCCTGCCGATCGCGGCCGGTGCTGCCCCCAACAACAAGCCATCGATCGCCGTCCTGCCTTTCATCAGCATGAGCGGCGATGTCGAGCAGCAATATTTCGGCGACGGCATCACCGAGGACATCATCACCGAGCTGGCGCGCTTCCGGAATCTCCACGTGCTGGCGCGCAACACCTCGTTCCGCTATCGCGGGCAGGATGTCGACGTGCAGCGCGTGGGCCGCGAGCTTGGCGTGCAGTACATCGTCGAAGGCAGCCTGCGGCGAATCGGCAATCGCATCCGCATCACCGCGCAATTGATCGACGCGGCCACCGGCCATCACGTCTGGGCGGACCGCTTCGACCGGGCCGAGGAGGAGCTGTTCGCCGTCCAGGACCAGGTGGTGAAGACCATCGCCGCCACGCTGGTCGGGCGCATGCATGCCGCCGCCACGGAGCGCGCGCAGCGCAAGCCGCCCGCCAGCCTTGCCGCTTATGAGCTGCTGCTGCGCGGCGATGCGCTGCCGCTCTATCGGCCGGGCTCGGCGGAGGAAGCGCGCAAGCTGTTCGAGCAGGCGATCGCGCTCGACCCCGGCTATGCCAAGGCCTATGCGCTCCTTGCCAACCTCGAGATGACCGACTGGTACCGCGATTTCAACGCGTCGCCGGAGCTGCTCGACCGCGCCTTTGCGCTGGCACAGAAGGCGGTTGCGATCGATCCCAACGATCCGTCATCCCAGGTCGCGGTGGCGCGCCTCCACCAGACGCGCGGCGCCTGGTCGCGCGCGGAATATCACTATGGCAAAGCGCGGGAGCTCAACCCCAACAGCGCGCTCCTGATGGCGGGATTCGGCGATCTCCACATCACGCTGGGCGACCCCGAGAAGGCGCTCGGCTATTTCCGTGAGGCGCGTACGCTCGATCCGTTCTTCGAGCCAAGCTGGCTGTGGCCGATCACGGGCCTCGCGCATTTCATGGCGCGGCAATACGAAGAGGCGATCACCGCCCTGGAGCGCTCGAACGAACCGCCTTATTGGGCGCACCTCTATATGGCCGCCAGCCACGGCATGCTCGGCAACGCCGAGCGCGCGCGCCATCACGCCGCCGAGACCCTGCGCCTCAAGCCCGATTTCACGATCGCCCGCGCCATCGAGCGCCAGCCGCTACGCCGCGAGAGCGACCGCGCGCATCTGCTTGAAGCGCTGCGCAAGGCGGGCTTGCCGGAATAACCCCTCTCCGCCCCTGACAATACGCGACATCCGGCCGCCCCGACGCGCGCAGATTCTTATTGAGAATGACTTGCAATTGCATCAGACCTTTGCTACAAAGATCGGGCTCGCGGGGCGGCGACGGCTTCTCCCAGAAACGCCGAGACCAACACTGGCAATGCCGGCCCGCGAGCGCCCCATCCATGCCATCGGTGTATTTCATGACCGGCCATATTCCGCCTTCCGACCGCGCACCGTTGCACAATCATGATGCGGGCCTGCGCACGGAAGAGCTGGATTTTCCGGGACAGTTCCTGCTGTGGGGCATGCGCGCCTGGCTGGTGGCGCACCGGCAAGGGATTGCCCAAGGGACCAAGGATCAGGCCAACGCCTATCGCGGCATCGCGGGCGAAGGCTTCCTGCGCGCCGGCGTGCCGCAAGGCATGGATCTGATCGACGATATCTTTTCCGCACTCGCCGCCGCGGCCCTGCGCGCGATCGACGTGCGCTGTCCGCGCTGCGCCTATGTCAGCCCCGACGAAGCGCTGCTGCTGGGCGCGGTCGCGGCCAGCCAGCGCAAGCAGCACGGCATCGCCTGGTCGGCGCTGACTTGCCTGCTGCCGCCCGCCGCGGCGCGCGGGGCCTTGCCGTCGCTGATCTCGCTGGCGGTACTGCTGCGCGATGCGGAGCTGACCTTGGCCCTGCTCGATGCGGAGAAATGCGCCGCCCCCGATCTGCGCATCGCGCTCGGGCAATCCAGCGCGATCGCGCCGGTGCACTGACCTTCCGTCAGGCACACTCTCTGCCCCGCCACCCAGCGCCACTTGCGGCGACGCCCTGAATGATCTCCAATCGAAATAGGCGTGATCGCCTGATACCGCTTGGCTGTGCGGGGACTTCATTTGAGCTTCGCGGAAATTGACATTGCTGACTTGGCATCGCTGCTGCGTCGGCCGTTGAACGACGATTGCCTGGTCGCTTTCCTTGGGACGCTGATCTTCAAGATCAAAAGATCGGCCTACTACGGTCTTGTGAAACTCGAAGATGATGGCGCCGACGTCGTGTTCAACGAGGCGCCCTGGGTTATCCCCGAGGCTGAAATCGTGGACCCGAAGCGCCTGTATCTTTGCGCATTCCACCTCCACCGCCGGGGGCACGAGGGCTACTCCCAGTATCGGGGCAAGCTGCCGAACGGCGTTGCCTTCGGAGATCCAAAGACAGATCTGCTGAACAAAATGGGCGAGCCCTACGCGACCGGTGGCGGCGGTATGAGCTCGGTGCCGCCGAGACTGCCGATTCCGCGCTGGCTTAAGTACAAGCTCGGCGAGGCAGTTCTCCATTTCCAGCTTGACCACGCCGATCGGATCGAGATGGTCACCTTGATGACCCCCGACATTCGGCCGAACGCCAAGTGACGGGTTAGCTCTCTTCCGTTGGCCGCATCTCTGCCATCACCCATGCAATAAACGCCGCGACGCGTGGATTGGCGCGCGCCGCTCGCGTCGTCACGGCGTAATAGGCATAGGAGGACGAGCGCGACGCCGCGAACGGCCGCACCAGCCTTCCAGCCGCCAGCTCGTCACCGATCAACACGCTGCGCCCGAGCGCGACGCCCTGGCCCAGCAAGGCCGCCTGATAGAGCTGCACCGAATCCGTGAAATGCATGCCTGGCCGCTTGCCGGCATCGCTCAGGCCGAATTCGTCGAGCCAGGGCTGCCAGCGGATCCACGGCTCGTTGCCCAGCGCGCCCGCATCGTGCAGCAGATCGTGGCGCGCAAGATCGGACGGTACGCGCAAGGGCGGATCGGCGTTGAGCAAGGAAGGCGCGCAGACCGGAAAAATCTCTTCGCGCATCAGATGCGTTGCTTCGAGATTCGGAAAATCGCCGAGCCCGTAGCGGATCGCGAGGTCGGCGTCGTCGCGATGCAGGTCCACGGTCTGGCGCTCGGACCGGATGACAAGGTCGATGTCGGGATGGCGCGCCCGGAAAGCCGGCAGACGCCGCACCAGCCAGCCGGCCGCGAAGGACGGCAGCACGGTGATGGTGAGCCGCCCGGCCAGACCGGACTCATGCACCTGCAGGGTCGCGCGCGCCAAGCGATCGAACCCGTCCGCGATGCCGGGCAGATAAGCGCGCCCTGCCTCGGTCAATTTCACCCCGCGCGCCAAGCGCCGGAACAGGACCAGGCCCAGCCGCGCCTCCAGCCCCTTGATGTGCTGGCTGATCGCGCCGGCCGTCACGCCAAGCTCCGCCGCCGCCTTGACGAAATTGCCGTGGCGGGCCGCGGCTTCGAAGGCACGCAAGGCGGTCAAAGGAGGCAACGGGCGCATCGGACTGGAAGGCCAAGTTCAGCTAAGCCTTAGCATCATAACTTCTGGCTTGCGCTGATGATAGGGTCCGTAGGACTAACCCTCAACCCTTGAGGGAGCCCAACATGACCAGCGAACCCGAACTCGTGCTCTACGATTCCGCTATTTCCGGCAATGCCTACAAGGTCCGGCTGCTGCTAGCCCATCTCGGCCTTCCTTGTCAGCGCATCGAGTTCAACGTCGATGACGGCTCGACCCGCACTGCCGACTTCCTCGCCAAGAACCCGAACGGCAAGGTGCCGACCATCCGCCTGGCCGACGGCAGCCATCTCTTCGAATCCAACGCCATTCTCTATTACTTCGCCGAGGGCACGAAATACTGGCCGCGCGACAAGCGCGAACGGGCGCGTGCGCTGCAATGGATGTTCTTCGAGCAATACAGCCACGAGCCCTATATTGCGGTAGTCCGGCATTGGGTCGCGCATCTCGGCAAGACCAACGCGAACGAGCCGCAATTGCCGATGCGCACCGAGCGCGGCTATCAGGCGCTGGGCGTGATGGAAAGCCGGCTCAAGGAGCATGCCTTTTTCGCCGGCGAGGATTATTCGATCGCCGACATCGCGCTTTACGCCTACACCCATGTCGCGCACGAAGGCGGCTTTGATCTATCGCGCTATCCCGGCATCCGTGCCTGGCTGGCGCGGGTGGCGGCGCAGCCCGGCCACATCCGCATCACGGACTGACGGTCAGTCTTCGATCTCGTACGGCACCTGGATGTCTTCGTTGCGCGCGAAGATCAGGCATTCGACATTCTCGCGCCGGCACGCATCCAGAACATCGCTGACCGCGTTCTTGCCGGGACGGCAGCCATCATACTGGCGCGGGCAATAGTAATAGGTGGAAAGCCCGGCCATTCCGACATCGCCGACCAGCGCGACGCCAAAGGCGCCCTGCCGGTCCGGGCCGAGCCCGCGGCCCTGCTTCACATATTCCTGGTAATCGTCCCAGACCTCTTGCGTGATATGCAGCTTTTCGCCCGCGGCGAGTTTCGCCCCTTCGGTGCCCTGCTGGCCGCAGCCGAAGAGTACGAGTGCCAGCACCGCCGAGATGGCGGCACAGGTTGCAAATTTGCTCATAGAGCCCTCGATAGTTCCCCGATCTGATCCAGCGAACGGCTTCCCCAATCCGCCCGCTTCCGGAAAATATTCTTTGGCGGATTGGTTTGTCGAGAGTTCCGTCGGGGATCAGGGCGGCGCGGTTCGTTATTTACTCAAATTGTAGGTTATTCACCCCATCAGCAGGCGCGCAGACGGCGCTGTTATTAGCCGGTTATTAGGACTTCGCCCGCTACGCTCCTTAATCGGGTCTTTAGGTTAATCCTTTGAGGCAGATCATGGCATCGACTGTGCGCGCAGCGGGCGTTTCCGTGGGCGAAATGGTGCGTTACGCACTGCAGGTTGCAGTGGGCGTCGGCCTCGCTTTGGCCCTGGCCCTCGTGACCCTGATGGCGGCGGGTCCGGCAGCCGCGGAATCGATCCCGCAGAACCCGCTGATCGAGGACATCCTCAAGCTGAAAGGCATCGAGCTGGTGCGGCGCGATGATCGCCTGGGCATCGGAAATCTGGTGGTGAAGCATCCGCCGCATCTGAAGGCGGAACCGGGCGATCCGAATTACGAAAGCTGGGGCACTGCGTTCCTGATCGGCGAATGCCACATCCTGACCGCGCGCCACGTCATCGACCCGGACGATCCGGATGTCGAGACCAACGATCTGCCGATGAAAAGCAGCATCCAATTCGTGATCGGGCCGGTGCGTGACCAGACCAAGGTCATGAAGGCCACCGATATTACCATGCTGCCGCAGATCCTGGATTCCACCAAGGCCATTCCCGTCATCTGGGGCCAATATCAGTTTCCGAAGCCCGACGATCCTGCCGGCAAGCACAAGGCCGAGTGGGAGAACTACTACGAGGATTGGGCGCTGCTGAAGCTCGAGAAATGCCTGGGCAAGGGCCCGAAGGGGTACATGCCCCTGGCGGTCCAAGGCATCACCACCGAAGAGCTGACCAAACGGAGCGAGCCGCTGCCGGCGCGCGGAATCAGCGGCCCGCCGGTCTCCGGCATATCGCACCTCGTGAATGACGAGCACTGCGAATTTTACGGTCAGGTGGAGCTGCCGCTCTGGAACACCACGTGCTTCGCGCGGCCCGGCTCCTCGGGCTCGCCGCTCCTGACGCCCGACGGCAACGGCGGCTGGCGCGTGACGGCGGTTCTCACGATGGGCTTGGTTGCCGGCTCCATCCGCAACGAGCTGTTGGAGGGCGCGCGGCCCAAAGGCTGGCCGTGGCGGGTCCAGCACATGGAACTCGGCAATCCGGTCTCCGGCTTCCTCGATCGTATTCGGCCGTTCTTGAAGGACGATAAGACGGCGCGGCTCCTCGGTGCGGGTACCAACAAGCCCTATGCCGAAAAGGATGAGGGCTTGGTCGCCGAGCTTGCAAGGCAGCGGACCGAGCGGCCCGAAGATATGGGGCTGGCGGTGCGCTGGATCGTCGCTGTGCACCACGCGCGCGGTGCCGAACCGGCTTTGGCTGAGCTTGACAAGCTGTTGCTTGAGCATCCCGAGTCCCGCGAATTGCGCAGCGTGCGCATTGACATCGTCAGCGAGGACAATCTCGGCTACAGCACGGCCTGGAAACAGGCGGTCGAGGACATGGCCAATTTCCGGAAGATATTCCCGGAAATGAACGAGCTGCAGTCCATTCAGGGATTCCTGCTGGCTCAGGGCGGCGAGTGCAAGAACGCCGCCAATCTGTTCCGCAAATCGTGGGACCGCCTCGGCGGCAATGCCAACGTCCGCATGGACTGGGCCGACGCAATGGCCTGCGCGGGCGAGCATCGTGCCGCGCTGGCCGCCTATGACGAGGTGCTGAAATACATCCAGAAGTATGAGCATCCGCGACTCCAGCGCGCGCTCCTGCGCTTCCGCCTCGGCCAGTCGGAGCCGGCACGCGCGGATCTGCGCAGGCTGATCAAGGACAGTCCCAACACCGACTGGGCGCGTTGGGCGCAGGCGCAGCGCGCGATCTTCGCGATGAACGAAGGCCATCACCTCGAGCAGGCGGAAAAGGACCTGCGCCAGGCGATGAAGGAGACGGACGATGATCCGAGCCCGGGCATCGCGCTCGGCGCCGGCCTGCTGGCGCAGGGCCGCGATGCGGATGCCATCCAGGTCCTGAAGGAAGCGCGCAAGAACAAGAAGGAAGATATCGGGGCCGCCCTGATGCTCTCGGTCGCCTTGACCAAGACCGGCAAGGCCGATGAAGCGAAGGCAATCCTCAAGGACCTGATCCAGCCGCACGATGACCCGAAGAGCTGGCAGGTTCACCTGGTGAAGTTCTACCAGGGCGAAATTTCCGCCGACGATTTCCTGAAGATGGCGGCGGAAGGGCCGGAAGACACCAAATGGACGCGTCTCGGCCGCGCGCACGCTTATGTCGGGATGCTCACCTACGCCAAGGGCGACATCAAGAACGCGCGCCGCTATTTCGAGACTGCGCCCTATCTCGACCGTTCCTGGCTGGAATATTCCGTGATCGATACCTGGCGCCGCGTCGCCAACGGCCAAGGTTGATCCGGTCCCGCCGGGTCAGTACTCGATGACATAGACCACAATTGATCGCCGGGCTCTTCGCCCGGCGATCGCGTTATGGGCCTGTGTTTGAGTATGACATAATTGTGTCGCGCGCTGCGTCGTTAGGGCCGTTGACAAAGGCCGGTGTTCCTCCGGATGCTTCCGGCTTCCGAAGTCTGACTTTCCCGGTCCGCCATGGCTCCAAGATCCGCTTCCGTCGCTCTTGCTTCGCGCCGCGCCTTCGGCGGGCGCAGCTTCGCCGGCTTCGCGCCGATGGCCCTGTCCGCCGCCGCCAAGCCGATCGCCACTGACACCAAGGGCCTGACCGCCGGCATGCAGCGCATCCCGATGAAGGATGGCACATTGCCCGCTTACGTCGCGCTGCCGCAGGGCGGCTATAAGCGCCCGACGATCATCGTGGTGCCGGAAGTGTGGGGCCTGCATGAATATATCCGCGACGTGTGCCGGCGCCTGGCGAAGGAGGGCTATCTCGCCATCGCGCCGGATTTCTTCGCACGCGCCGGCGATCCCGCGCCGCTGACCGAATGGGCGGACATCCTCAAGATCGTCGCCACCGCCAGCCATGCGCAGGTCATGGGCGATATCGGCGCCACGCTCGGCATGATCGAGCGCGGCGACCTGCGCGGCGCCGATGCATCGCGCATTGCGATCACCGGCTTCTGCTGGGGCGGCCTCATCACCTGGATGGCGTGCGCGGAGTTCGCGCAGCTCAAGGCTGGGGTCGCGTGGTACGGCCGCGTCGCCAAGCCCGCTGCGCCGAATGCGATGTTCACCGACAACCGGCCGTTCCCGGTCGACGTCGCCGCGCAACTGAAGGCGCCCGTCCTCGGCCTCTATGCGGAGAACGACCAATCGATCCCGCTCAGTGATGTCGAGAAGATGCGCGCCGCCCTCGCCGCCGCCGGCAAGACCCAATCATCGATCCATGTCTATCCCGGCACCCAGCACGGCTTCCACGCCGACTACCGCGAGATCTATGACGAAGCCGCCGCCAAGGATGGCTGGTCGCGGATGAAGAAGCACTTCGCCGAGCATGGCGTAGCGCCGTAGGTTAACGCCTTCCACACTCATGTAGCGCTCTCGGAAGTTCCCGCAATTGATCGGCGGGCGGTGCGGTCTGTGACCGCGATCATACCACCTGCCCGCCGATCGGGCCTAAGTCAGTCCTGCACCGCATAAACCTTAACGTGTCATTGGAGAGTTCGATGAAAAGAGAATGCTCCGTTAAACGTTATTCCGCGCTCGTGGGATTTCTGGTGCTGGCGATTGCTGCGCTTCCCATCGAGTCTCACGCCAAGACGTCAACCGCATGCGTCCCCGTCTACCAGCAATGCGTCGCCGCTAAGGCTTGCGGCGCCATGGAGCCGGGCACCGATGCGCGGGCGGCGTGCTTCGCTTCCTGCAATACCGAGGAAGCGCAGTGCCGCGGCCAATCTCTTGTTCCAACCAACACGGCTGAACTGGATTCGCTGACGCCTGATCAGTCGGCCGCGCCGAGCACGACACCGAACAAAAGCAAGTAGCGCGTGCCAGTTCGATTTCGATCGACGGCGGTCGATGATCGCCGTCGATGAGGGCGATTGTTGCCTGGTTCATAGTCAGGGGCTGAAACCATGAAGAATCCGAGGCATTCGTTGGGGCTGCTGTCCGCATCCCTGCTGCTGTTCACCGTTGCCTTGCCGGCCGATGCCGCCACCATTTCAACCGGCGCCGCATGCTCGCTGGTACAGGCGATCGAGAGCGCCAACACCAACGCTGCAGTCGGCGGCTGCACGGTCGGCGCCGCCGGCCGCGACCGCATCATCGTGAGCGTCACGTTGTCCGTTGCCAATAACGGGCTGAACGGCCTGCCAATCTCATCGAGGACTTGACATCCGCTCGTTCCGCGTTCGTGCGCTACCGATACGGATCCGCCGCGTCGCGCAATCCGTCGCCCATGAAGTTGAAGGCCAGCACCACGATGATGACCGGCACGATCGGCAGCATCAGCCAGGGATAGAGCACCACCACGTTGATGTTCTGCGCCTCGTTGAGCAGCACGCCCCAGGACGTGATCGGCGGGCGGATGCCGAGGCCGAGGAACGACAGGGCCGTCTCGCCGAGGATCATGTTGGGGATGGCGAGGGTGGCCGAGGCGATCAGGTGGCTCATGAAACTCGGCATCAAATGGCGGAAGATGATGCGTTTGGGGCTCGCGCCCATCAGTTGCGCGGCAACGCAGAAATCCTCTTCGCGCAGGCTGAGCAGCCTGGAGCGCACCGCGCGCGCAAGGCCGGTCCAGTCGATCAGGCCGAGGATGATGGTGATGCCGAAATAGATCAGCAAAGGCGACCAGGTGACGGGCAGGATCGCCGCCAGCGCCAGCCACAACGGCAGATGCGGGATCGATCGCACGACCTCGATCACCCGTTGCACGATGTCGTCGACCCAGCCGCCGTAATAGCCGGCAAGCCCGCCCAGCAGCATGCCGAGCACGATCGAGACCGCGACGCCGAAGATGCCGATGGTGAGCGAGATCCGCATGCCATAGAGGATGCGCGAGAGCATGTCGCGCCCCAGCCGGTCGGAGCCGAGCAGGAACATCGGCCCGCCATCCGGCGGGCACATGAGGTGCAAGTCGCCGGGGATCACGCCCCACCAATTGTACTTGTCGCCACGGCAGAAGAACTTGACCTTCAGCGGCTTCTCTTTGTTCTCCGTGAAGGTCCGCTTGAGGTTCTTCATGTCGAGCTTGTAATCGAGTGCGTAGACGAACGGCCCGATGAATTCGCCCTTGTGAAACAGATGCACCGGCTGCGGCGGCACATAGATGTGCTGCACGTTGCGGGTGGCCTGCTGGTACGGCGACAGGAACTCCACCACCAGGATCGATGCATACATGAGGGCGAGCACGATTGCCGACACGACCGCGATGCGGTGGCGCCGGAACTTCAGCGCCATCAGCCGCCATTGCGAGGCGAGATAGATCTTTTCCTGCTCCGGCGTCGTGCGTTCGACCGAATAGGGGTCGAACGGCGCAGCGGAGACGTAATGCGGCAGCGGCTCGGAGCCGCTGCGAGGCGACTGTTCGTTCATTTGCTGGCCCCGGCGCCCAGTCGGATGCGCGGATCGAGCAGCGCCAGCAGGATGTCGGAGATGAAAACGCCGACCACGGTCAGGAACGCCATGAACATCAGGAACGAGCCGGCCAGGTACATGTCCTGGCTCCTGAGCGCGTCCAGCAGCATCGGCCCGGTCAGTGGCAGCGACATCACCACCGACACGATGACCGAGCCGGAGATCAGCTCCGGCAGCAGGCTGCCGATATCGGCGATGAAGGGATTGAGCGAGATGCGCAGCGGGTATTTCACCAACAGCCGCCCCGGCGGCAGGCCCTTGGCGCGGCCCGTGATGACATATTGCTTGTTGAGCTCGTCCAGCAGATTGGCGCGCAGGCGCCTGATCATGCCGGCGGTCCCCGGCAAGCCGATCACCAATACCGGGATCCACAGATGCGACAGGATCGACTGGAACTTTCCCCAGCTCCATGGCGCGTTCATGTATTGCGGGTCCATGAGACCGCCGATCGAGACGCCGAAATAGACGTTGGCGAGATAGAGCAGGATCAGCGCAATCAGGAAGCTTGGCGTCGCCAGGCCGATATAGCCGAGAAAGGTAAAGACGTAGTCGCCGATCGAATATTGTCGCACCGCCGAGTAGACGGCGATCGGGAACGACACCACCCACACGAACAGGATGGACGCGAACGAAACCAGCACGGTCAGCGACAGCCGGTCGCCCACCACTTCGTTCACAGGCATCGAATGTTCGAAGCTGTATCCGAGATTGCCCTGCACCAATCCGCCCGCCCATTTCAGATACTGCATATAGAGCGGCTGATCGAGGCCGTAGGTCCGGCGCAGGAAGTCGATCTTGGCCGGATCCACCGCCTCGCCCTGCGCTATGAGCTGCGCGATGTAGCTTTCTATGAAGTCGCCCGGCGGCGCCTGGATGATGACGAAGATCGCGATGCTGATGACGATCAGCGTCGGAATCATCACCAGCAGGCGTTGGACGAAATACCGGAACATGCGGACCTTGTTACTGTTCGGCGACCGTGCTGAGGGGCCGCTGATCGTCGAGCCAGAAGGTATCCGGCTTGTAGACGCCGAATTGGGCGCCCGGTTCCCATGACCACATCGCCTTCTCCGGCACATTGTGCAGGTGGCGGCTGACCACCACCGGCTGCGGCACGTTGGCGACTGTCCCGATCGTATAGACCTGGTCGGTCCAGATCTTCAGCACGTCGTCCCAGATGCCGGCGCGCGCGCCGCTGTCGGTCGCTGCACGCCAGGATTCCATCAGGTCGAACAGCTTCTGCGCCTCGGGCATGTCGATCTTCTCGCCGGATTCGCCGGAGGTCTCGAAGAACTGGCCCCACTTGGCCCATTGCAATTGCTGCTGGGTGGTCGGGCAGAACTCCCACGGGCTCATATCCGCGTTGGGAAAGCCGTTATCGAGCCCAGCCCACACCGACATGATGGAATCGCCGGCGAAGATGCGGTTGCGGAAGACTTCGAGCTCCGAGGGCTTGGTGAAGAGATCGACGCCGATCTTCTTCCAGGAATCGCGCACGAGCTGCAGCACGTCGGTCTCTTCGGTGCTCTCGCCGGCCGTGTCGACGATCACCACCATCGGCTGGCCGTCCGGCAGCAGCCGGAGATTGTCGCTCGACCTCTTGGTAAGACCCATCTCGTCCAGCAGCGCATTGGCCTGGTCGACGTCCAGCGTCGACCACGTCGTGGTGTATTCGGGCTTATAAAGCGGGCTCTGCTGCAGCACCGTATTGGCGCCGGGAACGCCGAGGCCGTAATAGATCGCCTGGTTGATCTCGTCGCGGTCGATCGCCATGGACAGCGCGCGCCGGCACCGGACGTCGCGCAGGACGCCGCGCCATACCACGTTGTTGCAGGTGAGGTTGGGAGAGAGCGCCAGCTTGTTGCCGCGCCCGTCGTCCCACAGCCGGACCCAGAATTTCTGCTTCTGCTCCTCGGCGTCCTTCAGGACCGTGTAGTTGTCGAAGCGGATGTTGCGCGCCTGCAGGTCGGAATCGCCCGCCGCGGCCTTGGCCGGGATCAGCTTCGAATCCGCGATGTCGAACACTACCTGGTCGGCATAGGGCAGCTGCTGGCCCTTTTCGTCGACCCGGTAATAGTACGGGTTGCGCGCGAAGATGAAGCGCTCCGCCGGCGGTTTGTTGCGCAACACCCAGGGATCGAGCGTCGGCAGCTTCGGATTGTCGTTGCGGTACTGGTTGTCCCGGCGATTGTGCAGGGCCGCCCAGCTCGGCTGGCCCGAATCCTCCACCGCCGCCTTCAGCTCGGCCTCGTCGGCATATTTCTTGTGGAACTTCTTGAGATAATGGCCCGGGCGGAAGATGAAGAGAGGCGAGGCTCCCGCCAATTGCGGCAGGAACTCCGCGTTCGGCTTGTCCCACGAAAAGCGCACGGTCAGCGCATCCGGATACTCGACCTTCGCGGGCTTGCCTTCGACCGTCAGGACCTTCGGGACGCCGGTCGGCATCAGCTCTTCATTGTTGGCGACGTCTTCCCAGAAATAACGGAACGCTTCCGAGGTGAAGGGCTTGCCGTCCGACCATTTGTGGCCGTCGCGCAGCTTGAAGGTGAAGATGCGTCCCTCTTCCACCGTGAAGCTTTCGCAGATGTCGGGCACCAGCTTGTATTCGTGGTCGTAGCAGACGAGGCGCGCGTAGGAATAAGCGACCAGGATGCGGGTGTCCTTGGCGCTCGCCATCAGCATGCGTAGTTCGCCGCCCTGGTGGCCGACCTCCGCGATCTTCGCGACCGCGGGCTTCTTCGGCAGGCGCTCAGCCACCGGCGGCAGGTCGCCCTTGGCCTCCGCGTCCTTGAAATAAGCGGAACCGATGAAATCGGCGAAGGCCGACGGCGCGCTCAGCACGAGGCCGGCGCCCAAGCTGCTCAACAGGAAATCCCGACGTTTCATGCTGCGCTCCTGACGTCGATGCCGGCCCGGACCCAATGTCCGTCATAAACTTCAACCATCCCCGGCCGGCGGTCCGGATCGATGGTAAAGGGCGCCGGCCAGGCCGACGGAATGGAAGCCTTGCCTTCCATCAATCGGTCGAAATTGAGCCGGCAGGTCAAGGACGGGTCGGGCACTGCCGCGAGCAAGGCCCGAGTATAAGGATGGACCGGGTTCTGGAACAGCCGGTCAGCCGGCGCCATTTCGACCAGGCGCCCGGCGCACATCACCATGATGCGGTCGGCGATATATTCCACCACCGCCAGGTTGTGCGAAATGAAGATGTAGGTGAGGCCGAGCTTGGCCTGCAGGTCCTTGAGCAGGTTCAGGATCTGCGCCTGGATCGAGACATCGAGCGCCGAGACCGGCTCGTCGCAGATCACGATGTCGGGGCGCAGCGCGATGGCGCGCGCGATCCCGATGCGCTGGCGCTGGCCACCGGAGAAGCTGTGCGGATAGCGCCTGAGGTGCCGCATGTCGAGGCCCACTAATGCCATCAGCTCCTTGGCGATCTCCTCGCGCTCGCGCGAATTGCCGACGCCATGGATGACCAGCGGCTCGGTGATGATGTCGTAGACCGACATGCGCGGGTTCAGGGATCCCATCGGATCCTGGAACACGAACTGGATGCGCTGGCGGAATTCCTGCAGTTCCTGGCCGCGCAGTTTCAGCGTCTCGGTGAGCTGCGATCCTTCGTTGAACAGGATGCGTCCGGTGTCGGGCGAGACTGCGCGCATGATGATCTTGGACAAGGTGGTCTTGCCGCAGCCGGATTCGCCGACCAGGCCCAGACACTCGCCGCGCTTCACCTCGAAGCTGACATCGTCGACCGCCAGCACCTGCTGTGCCTCGCCGCCGAAGAAGCCGCCCTTGCGGATCGCGAAAGCCTTGCTGACATTCTCCACCAGCAGCAGCGGCGTGCCGAGGCCGGCACCCTCCGGCCAGGGCTTTTTCTCCGCGAACATCTTGCCCTCGGTCATGGGGATTTCGCGGATCGGCGTCAGCCGCTCCCCCGGCGCCATGCCGAAGCGCGGAACCGCGCGCAGCAGCGCCTGCAGATAAGGATGCTCCGGTGCCTGGAACAGATCTTCCATGGTGCCGGATTCCATGACCTCGCCGTGATACATGACGATGATCTCGTCCGCGACGTTGGCGACCACGCCGAGATCGTGCGTGATCAGCAGCAGCGCCATCTCCATTTCCTTCTGCAGATCGATCATCAGCTTCAGGATCTGGGCCTGTATGGTAACATCCAGCGCGGTGGTCGGTTCATCCGCGATCAGCAAGGTCGGCCGGCAGATCAGGGCCATCGCGATCATGGCGCGCTGCCGCAGGCCGCCGGAGAGCTCGAACGGATAGGTTTTGAAACCGCGCGCAGGATCGGGGAACCCGACCAGGCGCAGCATCTCGATCACCAGCGCCTTGGCCTCGCGGCCCGACACCTTGCGATGGAGCCGCAGCGCTTCGCCGATCTGGTCGCCGATGGTGTGGACCGGCGAGAGCGAAGTCATCGGTTCCTGGAAGATGATGGAGATCGCGCCGCCGCGGATCGATCGCATCACCGGCCCGCTGCGCGGCTGTTGCGCGATGTCGATCACGCCTGCACCGTTGCCGCTCTGTGTGCCCGTGCGGTCGAACAGGATCTCGCCGGCGGAGATGCGCGCGATCTTGGGCAGGATGCCCATGATGGCCTGCGCCACCACCGATTTGCCCGATCCGGATTCGCCGACCAGCGCCACCGTCTTGCCGTGCGGCACGCGGAAATCGATGCCGCGCACCGCTTCCAGCACGCCGGTATCGAGATCGAACGCGATCTTCAGCCCGCGCACCGTCAGCAGATCGCCAGGCAACGAATTGCTGGGCGATAGACCGTGCAGCGGATCATGTGGCAGCGCGTCCCGGATCATCTGCTAGCGCCCGTCCGTCAGGCCGAAACGCCGATGGCGGTCAGATTGTCCGCCGTCACGCGATCCACCATGAGCTTCTTTTCCTTGGCCGCATAGGCCGCGCGCGTCGCGATCTCGGAAAAGCCCGGCAGGCTGGATTCGATCGCCAGCTTGGTTTCCGTGCCGGGTTTGCCAGGGGCGCCCGTGGCCTTGAGCGTCAAGGTCATCCAGCCTTTTTTGCGGCTGCGAGACGTCGGATAGTAGCGCAACGCCAGTTCGCTGAGATCGTCCCAGCGAATTGCACGCTTTCGGAAGCCCCCGCATTCAATCCCCTCTTCCGACACCCGGAACCGCGCCACATTCTTGGCGAGGGTCGTCATCGTGTAGATGGCGAACAAGATGGTCAATCCCACGAAAAGCCATACCAATTGATTATGCCATTCGTTTGTGACGAGGATCACTATGCAGATGACGATGCCCGCGATCCCTCGGGCATAGTCCCAGGCAAGGGCCGAGAGGGGATATCTCAGCTCGGTCATTTTTGCGCAAACTCCGGAAACAGATCAGCGGCACTTCGCCAGTTTATGTTAGGCCTTTTGGCGCACCAATCGGGCAACGCTCCCAGAAATTCCCACGTTTCTGTGTCATGGACCAGATGATGCGTCAACAGACCCGTTGGTTCGGCGGGATCGGCCTTTCCGAGCCGCTTGGCGGCCAGATGCCCGACCAGCAGGGCAAGGGTGGCAGCGAGCCCCAGGAAGCCCCTGGTGCCGTGCCAATCGATCACATCGACATGGGTGTTGACCTGGGTGAAGCCAGCGGATTTTCCCGGTTTCCGCGCCAGATAGGTGGTTAACCCGCGATAGGCAAGTTCCGGCAGTCGCGAGGCATGGCCGAGATCGATGCGGTTCCAGGGCGGGGTCAGGGCCGGCATGAATTGCGCGCCAAAGGCTGTTGACAGCCGCTCCCGGTCCCGCTCCAGATCGTCCGCCACCTCTTGCCATGGCCGGGAGCCTGGAAATTCTGATTTTTTGGCCCCGGCGGGTGCTCGGTTCTTGTGGTCGAAGCCGTGTTGCAGGACGCTGACGGAACCGTGGTCTTTCAGGAGCGCCGGCAGGCTGGGATCGAGCCCCGCCGGGATCACCGCCAGGGACAACGGCACCGCCGCAATCCCGATCAGGCGCCGCAGCGCCGGAGTGTCCGCGACCGCGTCATCGTCCCGCCACCACAACTCAACCCGGCGGCCGCTCTCCGCCCAGGCATCGCACTCGCGCGCCAAAGCGTCCCAAGCACCCGCATCCGCGGCGCTCATGTCCGATTTTTCCAGGCGGCGATAAGCCCGGCCGCGCTTTGCCGCGCGCCGTCCAGATTGAGCGCGAGCTCGGCCGGCGGGCGCACCGCGTCGATCGCCGCGGCCAGCGTGCCCGCCGTCAGGAATTCCGGATCGACCATGCTCAGCACCTGGCGCTCGACCAGCATGCGGGCGCGCAGGGTCTGCTCGCTCTCCCCGCCTTCCGCGAACGGGACGACGACCGAGGGGCAGCGGGTTGCGATCAGCTCCATGACGGTGTTGTAGCCGCCCTGCGAGACCGAGAGCTGGCAGGTCGCGAGCAGGGCGCCGAAATCCGCGCGGAAGCCTTCGATCGCGATGTCGGGGTCGCCGGCCGCCAGCTTGTCCAGTGCCTTGCGCTCGGCCGCCGGCAGGTTGGTGCCGGTGACGATGCGCCAGCGCCGCTGCCGGTGGCGCGTCAGCCGCTTGGCGCGGATCGCGGCCGCGAGCAGCGGGAACCCGACCGCGCCGCCGCCGGCTGACACCAGGATCTCGCCATCCTCGCGGTCGGCAAACGGATCGGCCGCGATCGGGCGCTCCACCACGAAGCCGGTATAGGTGAGCTTGTCCGCGATCTCGCGCGCCAGCGGGAAGGTGAGATCGAGGCGCGTCAGCGACGGATCGCCATGCACCAGCACCTGGTCGACATGCTTCTTGATGATGTCCGCCGCTTCGCGCGCGCGGTCCATGCGGCCCTTGTCCACCAGGATGTCGCGCACCGAGACCGCCACCAGTGGCTTGGGAAACAATCCGGCGACGCGATCCAGCAGCGGCAGCAATTCGAAACGGAACTGCCGGCGCCCGAACGGATACATCTCCAGCAGCACGATGTCCGGCTTTGCTTGATCGAACGTCGCCAGCAACGCGTCTTTGCGCCGCGCCTTCCAGGAATCGTCGACCTTGTTGCCGGCTGCATCCAGCAGGTTGGTGAATTGCGCATCGGACGCGATGGCCGGCGGCAGTTGCACCACCCGCGCGCCCGCCGGCGCGATGCCGCTGACTGGTGCGCCGCCCAGCACGAGGTCGACCGACGCCCCCGCCTCCACCAACGCCCGCGCCACCGCCGCCGCCCGCTTCAGATGCCCGATGCCAAGCAGATGCTGCACGTAGAAGAAGATGCGAGGGCCGGTCATGTCGCGCCACCCACCTCTTCCCCCCCTGTGGGGGAAGGTTGCGTAGCCTTAGCGAGCGTGAGCGAGCTTAGGCGAAGCTGGATGGGGGGGTGCCGCCGCACGAGCGCTGGGAATGGAGCGCCCGCGAGACGCAAGGTCACACGCATCCTCTTGCCAAGCATTTCATCGTCGCGCGTCTGATGTCGTGCGGCGGCACCCCCCATCCCAACCTTCCCCCACAAGGGGGGAAGGGGCTTACCGAGCGGTCGTCCGGCAAGGTCCATATTAGTCTGCATCGCGGTGGTTCATACCCTGCAGGTGTTCTGCCGCCGCCTGCACAGCAACTAGGAAATCAGTTACTGGGCACCGACTAACATCAGATTCCGCGCCCGGAGCCTGCCAGTTGTGTTCAAAGTCGAACTGGCCACGTCCGCGCTCCTCCGTGACCGATCCTACATATCGGCCCTGGTAGTAGATGTCCGCCACGAGGCGCTCATGCTCTTGGTCGCTACCGACGTCGATCGAAAATTCTGCAGGTAGTTGGCTCATGATTCCAAGCTCACATTCAGCCGCTCCACCGCCGGCGTCCCGTCCGCACCCAGACGAAACATCTGCGCGCAGTGGGGCCGCAGCTTGGTGGGCGGTTTGCCGATCATGGTCCATCCGCTGGCCAAGGCATAGAGGGCGCGGATGACGGCCTTGTGCGTCACCAGTACCGTCGGCCGCTCCAGTTCCGCCAGGCGCGCCAGCAGCGGTTGAATCCGCGCCTGCACGTCACGCGGGGATTCGCCGTCCGGCGCCTTGAAATCCAGACCCAGCGCTTCGCGTGTTTGCGCATCGCCGCCTGGATCAGCACGCAGCTCCGCCAGGCGCTTGCCTTCCCAGGCGCCGAAATCCATTTCGATCAGGCGGCGATCAATTCCGATCTCCGCATCGGGGAACAGGATCGCGGCGGTCATGCGCGCTCTCTGGAGCGGACTGGAGAGAATGCGGTAGCCAGCCCAGTCCGGATTGGTGCGCCAGCGCGCGGCGACCGCGATCCCTTCCTCATCCAGCGCAACGTCGGTGCGGCCCTGCAGGCGCTTGTCGCGGTTCCAGGCGGTCGGCGCGTGGCGCAGCGCGACAATCACCGTCATGGCACGATTCCCAGCTTCGCCAGCGCGCGTGCGAAATTGGCGGAGGCGGCGTCGATGTCGTGCCGCCGCTCCACCTTGCGCCGCGCCGCGCGGCCCAGCGCCGAAAGATCGCTCGCCAGGGCGCGCTTCAGCCCGGCCGCGAAATCCACGACGTCGCCGGGCGCGGTCAAGAACCCGGTCTTGCCGTCGGCCACGATCCCCGAGACGCCGCCGAATGCGCCGGCCAGCACCGGCAGGCCGCAAGCCTGCGCCTCC